>Ga0308164_10000414_pt1 | contig 77976 bp, 71 predicted proteins | sample PhyTR2_FD_201031 | JGI IMG/M metagenome (GOLD analysis project Ga0308164, IMG submission 201031) | Phyllosphere microbial communities from UC Gill Tract Community Farm, Albany, California, United States - DLSLT.R2 | ecosystem: Host-associated > Plants > Phyllosphere > Unclassified | place: USA... | reverse complement strand
CATCGGGGTATAGCGCAGTCCGGTAGCGCGCCTGCTTTGGGAGCAGGATGTCAGGAGTTCGAATCCCCTTACCCCGACCATTTTCGCCCAGCTGTATCAGGGTTGAAGATCAGGACTCAAGAACAGTCGTTTTGAGTCCAACAGAAAAGGCGTCCTTCGGGACGCCTTTTTTGTTGGGTGCATTTTCAGGTGAGACGGGGCTAAGCCGCCGTCTGATGCGAAATAGGACACCGGCAAGCTCTGTGACGTATCGAGCGGCCCGTACCGAGCGAATACTTGTGTAGGGGGCCTCACGCATGACATCGGTTACTGGAATCAACGTGCTCGCAACTGGCAGGCGCTGCCTGCCTTACTGACTGGCGCGCGTCGGCGCTTTTTGACCCAGGCGTATCAGTTCGTTGGAGAAGCACAAACCAGCGATGATCAGGGCCGCTCCCGGATAGAGGCTTTCGCGCGGTACTTCATTGAGGGCTACAAATGCCAGCAATGCCGCAAACAGCGGTTCGGTGAGTTCAAGCGCTTGCACCTGGGATGGCTTGAGGTACTCAATGGCCTTGGTCGTGCAGAAAAAGCCGAGGATGGTCGGCAGGGCGGCCAGCGCCAGCAGTGCGGCAATAGCCATTGATGACAGCTCGCCGATCACGAAACCATCGGCGGCGGCCGGCATCAGCAGGTACAGGCTGCCGAAGAAGAGCAATTGACGAGTGAAATGCAGGCCCCCCGAAACGCCCATTTTTTTCATGGCAACCGAAAACGCACCGTAGCCACAGCCTGCGATCGAGGCCAGCGCTGCACCTTCCAGAGTGAAGCCCTGTTGCAAATCAGCGCCGAAGATCACTGCAATCCCTGAGATGGCCAGTGCGGCCCCCACTGTTGCGTTTGCAGTGATGGCATCCTTCAGTAACAGGCGCCCCAGAATGATCGACGAGATTGAGGCACTGGCCATGAGTACGACGACGACACCCGCCGCAGCGTAATGTCGGTAGGCGGACGTTTCGAAATGGAACAGCACGAAAATACCGAGGAACGCGCAGATCGCGGCCTGGCTCCATTTGGCGGCTGATGTCGGACGCTTGAGGAAGCGCAGCACGATCGAGAGCAGGATGCACCCCAGTATCGTTTTGATGACGGCAACGCTGCTGGAGGTGAAGCCATTGCTCATGAGTACCTTGCTTAGCACACCAATGGTTGCGTTCAGTGCGGCGGCGGAGAGCGCAAAGATAACGCCCTTGCTGAAATTGGATTGCATTGATGACGTTCCCTGTCGCAGGTTTGTCGTTTGAGAGGAGTGAAGCGATTGCGGGTGGCCTGCAGATCCACGCTGGCCTTGGCAATCATCGGGCAATGTTCGGCGAGTTAGATAAACCAGGTCAAGGCCTGAAAAGTTGTCGAATGCGGCAGCAACCCATAAAGCAGATAATCCTTGACGCCTGACACGAGCGTCAAAAGCAGTGCGAGCAAGACGTTGGCGCACGACCACGGAAAGCAGTTCCAGCTTACTGGGGCTGCGAATCAGCCGATTGACCAGCAGATACTTCAGGTTTGCCGGTGCGCCGATCAGCAGGCTTGCCAGTAGTAACAGCCGAGGCGTGGACTCGCCCAGGTAAATCGCCAGGCTGTGCCGGAAAGTTGATATTGTTTCGCCATCTTAATCGTCTGGGTTCAGTTGTTGATGTACGTTACAGAGACCGTGTTACCCGGGTTTACATTATGGACGATCATGATATATTAACGCGATAATGTGTTTAAAGGTGGATAAATTAAATTTAATTGTTGTTTCTCGATCAGTGAATGTACGCTCGTTTAAATATTGCCAGAGGGCGATAATGAGCATGCGTACGTCGAGGCGCTACAGGGCTTAATTCAATAGATTACCCGCTAATATGAGTGACTGCCATGAGTGATATTCTAAATAAAATAAAACATTACAAGCTTCAAGAGATAGAGGCGGCAAAAACTAACGTACCATTAAGTCGCATCAAGCAGCGTGCCCTCGAACAGTCCAGTCCCCGCGGTTTTTATAAAGCACTGAAAGCAAAAGAACAGCAGGGTCTGTTGGGGCTCATTGCAGAAATAAAGAAAGCAAGTCCATCAAAAGGCCTGATTCGCGAAGACTTCAACCCGCCCGAACTGGCGAAGGCTTATGAAACCGGTGGGGCCGCCTGTTTATCCGTTCTGACCGACACGCCCAGCTTCCAGGGTTCCCCGCAGTTTCTCATCGATGCGCGAAACGCTTGCGCCCTTCCTGTGTTACGAAAAGACTTCATGTTTGACACTTATCAGGTATATGAGGCACGTGCCTGGGGCGCGGATTGCATATTGCTGATCATGGCCTCATTGAGTGACGACCTCGCCGCCGAACTTGAAGATGCGGCCATGACGCTGGGGATGGACGTTCTGGTGGAAGTGCATAACGAACATGAAATGGAGCGTGCGCTCAAACTGTCTTCTCCGCTGCTCGGCGTCAATAATCGCAACCTGCATACCTTCGAAGTAGACCTCGGCACAAGCGAGCGACTGGCATCCATGGTGCCCGCAGGCAAACTGCTGGTCGGTGAAAGTGGCATCGGCAACCATAACGATTGCCTGCGACTCAAAAAATCCGGCATTACTACCTTTCTGGTCGGCGAAAGTCTGATGCGCAAAGAGGATGTTACTGCGGCCACAAGAACACTGCTGACCGGCAGTGCTGACTGACGCGTAGGAAACTCACGGCTCAGAGGGGCGTTAATGCGCTCCTCTGACCGTCCTGCACTTGTCCAGACGTATGCAGTTGATTGGCCCTGAATGCTGTGGAATCAGTATCCACAGCATCACGACCTGAAGCAGTCGAAAACCCTTAGAGCGAAAACCTGGCCACCAGCTTGTTCATGTCTACAGCAAGCACTGAGAGCTCGGCACTGGCCGCCGCTGTCTGATTGGCCCCCGTTGCACTCTGGATGGAAAGATCGCGGATACTCATCAGGTTGCCGTCGACCGAACGGGCGACCTGCGCCTGCTGCTCCGATGCGGTCGCAATCATCAGGTTCATCTCGTTGATTTCATTGATTGCTTTCGCGATCAGGGTCAGTGCTGCTCCGGCTTCATGAGCGATGGTGAGTGTGCCACCGGCCTGATCGCAACTTTCACTCATGGCCTTGGTGGCCTGTGCAGTGCCCGTGAGGATGTCGCCAATCATTTTCTCGATTTCCTGAGTCGAGGTCTGGGTACGATGGGCCAGCGCTCTGACCTCATCAGCCACCACCGCGAAACCGCGTCCCTGCTCACCTGCCCGGGCGGCTTCGATAGCTGCGTTCAAGGCCAGGAGATTGGTTTGTTCCGCAATCGTACGAATGACTTCCAATACCTTGCTGATGTCCTTGGATTGCACGGCCAGACGCTCTACATCGACACTGGTGCTCTGCACGGTCTTGCTCAGTTTCTCGATGGCGTCGACCGTACTGGTAACCCGTGCTGCGCCGGTGCGGGTTGACTGATCAGAGGCTTTGGCTGCATCCGATGCAGCGGCAGCATTACGCGCCACCTCATCGACCGCAGCGGTCATCTGGTTAACGGCGGTGGCTGCCTGATCAATTTCGTTATTCTGGCGCAGCAAACCTTTGCTCGACTCCTCGGTGACTGCGTTCATTTCTTCAGCGGCGGATGCCAGTTGAGTGGATGAATCGCCAATCAGCTTGATCGTATCGCGCAGATTGTTTTGCATGACCTGGGTAGAGCGCATCAGGTCGGAAAATTCGTCTTTGCCCGTGACGGTAATCACGCTGCGCAGATCACCCTTGGCGATGGTGTCGTTGACACGCAGCATGTCGCGCAACGGCGTGACGATACTTTTGGTGAACAGCACGGCCAGCACAATCGTCGCCAGCGTCGCGGCTGCAATAATGAAGATCACAAACGTTAAGCCGCTTTGATACGAATCCTCGGATTCTTTTCCTGAGTTTGCCGCCTCGTCAATGTTCATTTGAACAAGCCCGTTCACAGCGTCGTCGAGAAGACGGGTAACAGGCGTCACGTTTGAACTCAGGTAGGCCAGCGCTTCAGTGGTTGCGTTTTGACGGATAAGTGCAATCACCTGGTCGAATGCAACCAGTGCTTTATCGGTGTTTTCCGACACGGCTTTGAACAGTTGTCCTTCTTTATCGCTGGCGACAAAAGGGGCGTAAAGGGCTACCTGCTTTTTCAACTCCTCACTCAGCGAAGCGATCATGCCGGACGTGGTGGCCATGTCCTGCGGATTGGTCTGGGACAGCATTCTGCGGACTTCCAGGCGCAGGCGCAGCATCGTGGCATTGATTCGGTCTGCAACCACCACGCTGGCCAATGCATCGTTTTCAATGTCTCTGGCCGTCTCGCGGATTTCTCCCATTTTCCATACTGAAATACCACCCAAGGCGACCAATAAGAGTGCAATAAACATAAAGCTGAGTGCTGCGCGCGCAGATACTTTCAAGTTTCTCATTGTCACTGACCTCCTTGTAGAATTGATTTTTCACGGCTTTAGAACTATCGGCTACCAGAAATATTACTTGAGGTGGTCGGGTTTGGTTTCTGGATTAGTTCGTGCGTTAGTTGCGCACGGTTTTGTTCTTTAATTTGTTTAGTGCGCTTTTTTGGGGCGGGATTCATGTAAGTCAGAGGGTGTACAGCTCGCCTGTTTTGAGCGTGCAATCAGTAGGCGCTTGAAAAGTAAGAGAAAAGCTATCTTTTTAGAGTGGCCGGACAGCCAGGCGCTCTTACCCCTCTCAATCGTAACCATTTAATACGGTCAGCGTTTCAGGGGTGTAAATCAGGGCTCAAGAGCAGTCGCTTTTGTCTGGAGAGTCCCGTGACGACTTGCTGCGTGAGCTTTCCAACGCAAGGCTTCATAACGATTCTCTGATCACCAGCGGGCAGTCCACCGGCTGGGAGCCCGACACTTCAAGGCTTTCAATCAGGTGCCGGGCGGCGTTGCGACCGATCTCGTAATACGGCAGTTGCACCGTGGTCAGCGCAGGAATGAACAGCTCGGCGATGCCGATCATGTTGTCATAACCCAGTACGGCAACATCGCCGGGGATTTTCAGGCCTTGGCCCAGCAGCAACTGGTAGGCACAAAAGGCAATGCGGTCATTGCCGCAGATCAGAATGTCGAACTGCGGACGCCCATCTATCATGTGTCGTGCAAGGATAGCGGCGGTTTCCCAGTAGGCATCGTGTTCGGACAGGTTGTACTGCAAGAGTTCGTCGCGAGTCAGGCCGAATGCCTCGCAGGCACGCAACATACCTGCTTGGCGGATTTCCCAGGCCAGGCTCTGTTTTGGCAGGTTTATGAACAGCGGGCGTCGATAGCCCTTGCTGAACGCGTGGTTCAAGGCGCGGTACTGACCCGTTTCGTCGTCTGGCACATAACTGACCAGGCTGCTGTCATCAGCTACGCAGTTGGCGAGCACCAGCGGCTTGCTCTTCAGGCGCTGGGGGATACTCACTTTGCGTAACCCCATGGCGCTGAAGATCAACCCATCCGGGCGGTGCGACAGCATCAGGTCAATGTTCTGGTCGGTAGGCGGATTGCTTAGCAGGTTGAGAATAAATACGTTCCAGCCTGCCTGCTGCGCGGTCTGTTCGATTGATAGCAGCAGCTCGACCGCAAACGGCGTGGTTGCGGTGTCCAGGGCAAATACGCCGATGGTTCGGGTCTGCAGGTTGTCGCCGCGAATCCTGCGAGCCGACAGGCTGGGTACGAATTGAAGCTCATCGATCGCGTTGCGCACTCGCTGATAAGTCTCCGGACTCAGTTTTCCCGGATCATTGAGCGCCCGAGACACCGTCATCAGAGACACACCGGCCAGTTTTGCAACGTCTTTAACTGAGGTCATGCGAAGCGGGGCCTGTCGGGTTGACTGATGATTATCATGCTACAGAGACCTGATTTTTTTCGCGACTTCAATGATTTACCGACAGGTATCCCGAGGCGAGTTGCCATGCGTCGGCGATGCAGACCCGGCCTCCGGTTCCGTTGGCAATAAGTTTTACCCCCAGGCTGTCGGTCTGTGGATAAAGACGGCTGCTGAAGCTGAAACTGCCGTTTTGCTCGAACACCTCGATGGACGAGCGATCAAGGAAGATCCGCAGTTCAAGCTGATTCTGTTGTGGATCTATCGCTACACTGCGCTGACCGCTGACGTGGGTGCCCGACTGAGTACGGTCGAGTATCAAACGTTTCAGCGACGCATCGTAGTAAAGCAGCGTCTGCTCCTTGCCATCCTCACTGCAACGCAAGGCCACACCCAGGTGACCTTCGATGCAGTCGAGCAGGTCCAGGTGCACGTGGATTTCGAGCATGTCGCCGTGTATGTCGGCCAGCCATTGGCTACCCGCTTCGCTCCACCAGGGGGTGCCTGGCAGTGACGCGTTGCGCAACGCTGTCAGCTCGCGCGCGGGCTGCACGCACAGGCGATCGGCGCGTACTTCAAGTTCTCGCGGCAGGCCCAGCATGCCGCGCCAGTGATGTGCCTCGGTTGGGGTCGGGCTTTCCCACATGTCGATCCAGGCCCACAGCAGACGCCTGCCATCGGCAGCCACCAGCGTCTGCGCCGCATAGAAATCGTGACCGCTGTCCAGCTCGATAAAAGGCCCGCCGGTGAACTGCCATTGACTGTCGACCTGGCCCACTCGATAGCCGGTGTGAAACCTGTTCAGTCGCTCGTATCGCTGCGCCGGCATGCCCTGGGGGGAGTAAAGCAGTACGTCGCGTTCATTGAGGCCAAACAGGTCCGGGCATTCCCACATATAGCCGTCGCCTTCGCCGCCTGTGGACACATAACTGACGAAGTCCCACGCGTGCAGGTCCCTGGATCGATAGAGCGGCAGCAGCGGTTTGTCGCCCAGGCGTGCGCCGGCAATCAGGTACCAGTGGCCATCCTGTCGCCAGACTTTCGGGTCACGGAAATGAATCATCCCGTCTTGCGGCGGGGTGTCGATAACGGCGCCGTGTTTGATGAAGCTGATGCCGTCGGTACTGGTGGCCAGGCACTGCACCTGACGGATGAAACGCTCGTCGCCCACGTCACCCAGCCACGTGTGCCCGGTGTAGAGCAGCGCCAGGGTGTCGTCATGTACCACTGCACTGCCGGAAAAACAGCCGTCCCGGTCGAAGTCATCACCGGGTGCCAGGGCAATGGGCAGGTGCTGCCAATGGACCAGATCGGCACTCTTTGCATGGCCCCAGTACATCGGGCCCCATTTCGCGTCGAACGGGTGGTGCTGATAGAACACGTGATATTCGCCACGAAAGAACACCACCCCGTTAGGGTCATTCATCCAGCCCGCAGGCGGGGCCAGGTGGTAACCGGGGCGATAATCGTGGACGAGCTGCGACAGACCCTCTTCCAGCGCATGGCGCGCGCGCTCGAGGGCGGGAGACATCGGCTTGCTCATGGCATTTGCAGAAAAACTCATAGGGTGCCTGCTTGTACGAGGTGCGGTGTGGTGCCGGGTGTCAGGTGTTGACTGGCGTCTGTGTGGCGCTTCAGGGCCAGGCCATCGGCGTCGAACAGGTGCAGGTTGCTGTCGTCGAATTGCAGCGCGACCTGATCGCCTGCCTGCCAGCCGGCCTTGGCATCGCAGCGACAAATCAAGGGCTCGCTCGCCCCGGTAGCCAGATGCACATAGACCTCGCTGCCCAGGTATTCGACACCGGATACCGTGACGCCAACGCCGTTGTTCGCAGCATTGAGGGTGATGTGCTCCGGGCGAACACCCAGGGTCAGTTGCGCATCCTCGGTCAGATTCGAGCTGTCGAAGGGCAGGGATTTCATACCCAGTGCCGGGATGTCGATCAGGCTGTTGCGACCCGGTGCCTGCAAGCTTACTGGTAGAAAATTCATTCTCGGCGAGCCCAGAAAACCGGCGACGAAAAGGCTGGCAGGGTGCTCGTAGAGTTCGCGTGGTGAGCCGACCTGTTCGACCTGACCGCCGTTGAGCACGACAATCTTGTCCGCCAGGGTCATCGCCTCGACCTGATCGTGGGTGACGTAGATCATCGTCGAGCCCAGCCGCTTGTGGAGCCGTGCGATTTCGTTGCGCATCTGGACCCGCAGCGAGGCGTCCAGGTTGGAAAGCGGTTCATCGAACAACAGGATGTCCGGTTCCCGCGCCATGGCTCTGCCCATGGCCACGCGCTGACGCTGCCCGCCGGACAATTCACGGGGCTTGCGCTGCAGCAGTTTGTCCAGTTGCAGGATCTGCGCGGTTTTCAGCACGCGTTCGCGCAGGCTGCTTTTTTCCGTCTTGGCCAGCTTGAGGCCGAAACTGATGTTGTCGTAGACGCTCATGTGCGGGTACAGGGCGTAGGACTGAAAGACCATACCGACACCACGCTCGCGCGGTTCCAGGTCATTGACCCGTCGTCCGTCGATCAGCAGGTCGCCAGCACAGATCGAATCCAGTCCGGCGATCAAGCGCAGCAGCGTCGACTTTCCGCAGCCCGAAGGGCCGACGAACACAACGAACTCACCCGCAGCGATCTCCAGGCTGACATCGCGCAGAATGCGCGTGCCGCCCAATTGCTTGTTGATGTTGGCTAGCTTCAATTTCATCACGATGCTGTTCCTTGTCAGTTGTGTGCATCAACCTTTCAACGCGCCGGCAGTGAGGCCGGAAACGATGCGGCGCTGGAAGATCAGCACCAGAATCACCAGTGGGACGGTCACCAGCACCGACGCCGCCATCAACAGGCCCCAAGGCAATTCGTGGGAGCTGCCACCCGAAATCAGGGCGATGGCGACCGGGACCGTTCGTTGCGCATCTGTCAGGGTGAAGGTCAGGGCAAACAGGAACTCGTTCCACGCGGCAATAAAAGCCAACAGGCCGGTCGTGACCAGTGCGGGCCACAGCAGCGGCAACAGCACGCGGGTCAGCGTGACCCAGGGCGATGCGCCATCCATGATTGCCGCTTCTTCCAGCTCATGCGGCAGTTGCCCCATGAACGTGGTCAGCACCCAGACGGTGAAGGGCAGGGTAAAAATCGTGTAGCTCAGGATCAGTGCCCATGAGGTGTTGTACAGACCCAGTGCGCGGATCACTTCAAACAGCCCCGACAGCACCGCGACCTGAGGAAACATCGAGACGCCGAGCACCATCATCAGCACCGTGCCGCGGCCTCGGAACTTGACCCTGCCCAGGGCGTAGGACGCCGTCAGGCCCAGGAACAGCGCCAGCACTACCACACTCAGCGCAACCACCAGCGAGTTGGCGATGGCCTGCAGGAATGACGCCTGACTGAGGACCGCTGCGTAATTGGAGAAGTCGGCTTCGGTGATCCAGTAGCTCACTTCAAACAAGGCACTGGACGGTTTCAGCGAGGTCAGGATGGCGTAATAGAAAGGGAAGATCGCGTACAGCAGCACGACCCCGACCAGGCCCCAGAAGGCCAGGCGCAGCAGCGCTTTCTTCAGTGGGCGCAGGTTCATGAGCGCACCTCCAGCTGGCGACGTCCGAGGTACAGATAAAGCATGGCAATCACTGCCACGACCAGAAACAGCAGGGTGGAGGCGGCGCTGCCGTAGCCGACGTCCTGGAACTCCACCAGGTGCTGGCGGGCATAGACCGACATGCTCATGGTGCTCGAAGAGTTGGAGGTCAGGACGTAGATGACGTCGAAGACCCGCAACGAATCGAGAATGCGAAAGATCGCGGCGACCAACAAGGCGGGCATCAGCAACGGCAAGGTGACTCTCCAGAACACCCGCACCGGATGAATGCCGTCGACCCGGGCGGCTTCGTAGCAATCGCTTGGCAGCATCTGCAGTGCCGCGAGCATCAGCAGGGTGACAAAGGGCACGGTCTTCCAGACGTCGACGATGATCACTGCCCACATCGACAGGTCCGCATCTGCCGTCCAGGCCAGCGGCGCGTCGATCAGGCCCAGGCTCAGCATCATATGGTTGATGATGCCGAACTGGTCATTGAGCATCCACGACCAGATCTTCGCCGAGACGATGGTCGGAATCGCCCAAGGGATCAGAATCAACGCACGGACCAGCGCGCGGCCGGTGAACTTGACGTTCAACAGCAACGCCACCATCAGTCCCAGGACCATTTCCAGCCCGACCGACACCACGGTGAAATGCAGGGTGTTGCGCACCGCGTTCCACCATTGCGGATCGACCAGCACGCCAGACCAGATGACGCCGTCGTAGAGCAGATAATTGCTCAGGCCCACGAATGAGCCACTGCCGGTATCCGACAGATCGGCATCGGTCAGGCTGAACCAGAATGTGCGCAGCAACGGCCAGGCCGCCACCAGGACCAGGCACACCAGCATCGGCGTCAGAAACAGCCAGGCGGCGCGTAGCCTGCGACGTTGTACAGGCGTTTCCCGGGTGACGAGTTCGTCGTCTCCGGGGAAGTCGGTAGAAGAGACGGGCATGTTGATTTCCTTACGTGTGGCTTACCAGTTCCGGCGTTTGATGCGGGTCAGTTCGCGTTCCAGTTCGACCAGTGCCTGATCGACCGGAATATCGCCCGCCAGCACGCTATGCACCCGATCGAAGAATGCGTTGGAGACGCGTGGGTAGCCGTTGGCCGTGATCGCGGCGGGGCGCATGACCCCATTGCTGAGGATGCTGTGCAACTGCGGGTAGTAAGGCATCGCCGCGAGCAACTCGGGGTCGGCATACAGGGACTCGATGACCGGGTTGTAGGCACCTGCCAGGGCACGCTGTTTTTGCTGCTGGGCGCTGGTCAGGTAGGCAACCAGTTCTGCCGCCAGTTTGGGGTTGCGGCTGTAGCGCGAAACCGCCAGGCCCCAGCCTCCGAGCGTTGAAGCGTGGGTGCCGTTCGCGCCGCCACTGGGCAGGGGCGCGACGCCGACCTTGTCTTTTATCGCGCTGTCCTTGCTTTGCACCAAGGCCCAGACGTAAGGCCAGTTGCGCATGAACAGCGCATTTCCCGACTGGAATACGCCACGGCCTTCTTCCTCGGTGTAGTTAAGTACGCCGGGCGGGGAGATCTCGCCGATCCAGCTTTTTGCCAAGGTCAGCGCGACTCGTGAGGCCTGGCTGTTGACCACAATGTCTCCGCGCGGATTGACCAGTCCGCCGTCCGGCTGGCTGCTGATCCATTCCAGGGCGTTGCACGTCAGGCCTTCATAGGCGCGCCCCTGGAACACGTAGCCCCACATAGTGGCATTCCCCGCATCGCGTTCGGCTTTTTGCACTTTTTTGGCGGTAGCGGTCATGTCCTCCCAGGTCTGGGGGACCGGCTGCTGGTACTTGTCGAGCAAATCCTTGCGGTAATACAGCAGCCCCGAATCGGTAAACCAGGGCATCGACACCAGCCGGCCGTCGACAGTGGCGTTGTCCACCTGTGCCTGGAAATAGCCTTGTGTCGCATTTGCCGGAAGCAGTTCGCGCAGATCCGTCAGGTGTTTGGCGAGCATCCCCGGCCACACCATGTCGATTTGAATGATGTCGATGTCGGTGGACTGGGCGCTGAGGATCTGCTGGTAGAACGACAGGCGCTCGGTTGCAGAGTTAGGCGTGGAAACCACCTGAACGTTGTTGCCGGTCTGTTTTGACCAGCTATCGACTGCCTCCTTGCACAGTTGCAATTCAGCGCCGACGGCCCCGCACGAGATCGTCAGATCGGCTGCGTTCGACAGCGCAGAAAACCCGGCAGACAGGGTGAGCAGCGCGACGGGAAGAAGAGATTTCAGCTGTTTCATAGAGCCCTCTTTATTTTTGTTTTTATAAAAGTTAACGTTAACATCGTCAATGTAACAGCGTATTTTCGATGTGGCACCCTTTTTTCTCCGATTTGCACAATTTTGTGCTGAAGGAAAAAGGCTCGGCCAACGTCACGAAAACAATAAAAACAAAACAGGAAGTCCACATGCAGAACGCATCAAGATGGCTACTCGCAGGGGTACTCGGCACCTCGACAACCGTCTCTCAGGCCGCGACTCTGGAAGAGCGGATGGCCGCATTCGAAGCCCGTGCCAGCGCTGCGGAAAAACGTGCAGCCGCAGCCGAACAGCAAACCCAGGCGCTCGCCAGGGAGCTTCAGCAACTCAAACTCTCGACCCCCGTTGCGCAGCCTGCCGCACCCACTTCTGCGTCCACCGTTGCGGCCAGTTCACAGCCGGCTCTGGATGATCGCGTGGCAAAACTCGAAGCCCGCCAGCAAAGCATGGAGAAGCCAGGCAGTGCCGGACACCTCACCGACGGGTTCAGCTTCAAGGGCTACGCTCGCTCCGGTCTGTTGATCAACGACGGTTTGGGCGGCGGTCGCGGTGGGCCTTATACAACCCCCGCAGGTTCAGTCGGTGGTGCGGTCGGGCGCCTGGGTAACGAAGACGACACCTACATGCGCTTCGATCTGTCGAAAGAGATCTACGCGCAGAACGGCACGCGCTCCAAGTTCACCGTCTCCATCGCCGACGGCGTTGAAAGCTATAACGACTGGACGGCCACCGAAAGCAGCCTGAACGTGCGTCAGGTATTTACCGAACTCGACCACATTGCCGCTTTCAAAGGGAATTCAGTGTTCGAAAACGCCACGCTGTGGGCCGGCAAGCGCTTCGACAGGGATAATTTCGATATCCACTGGCTGGACTCGGACGTCGTCTTTCTGGCCGGGACCGGTGGCGGTATCTACGATGTGCAGATGACCAAGGACTGGCGCTCGAACTATTCCCTGATCGGACGTAACTACGGTGATTTCAGTGAGGGCGGCGTCGACGCCGATGTGGAAAGCTACATCCTGACCTCCAACCAATTCTTCGACAATGGTCAGTGGCAGTGGATGTTCAACGCCATTGGTGCAAAGAAAAACGACGTCGGTACGCGCACCAATCAAGCCGGTTTTGCGCCCGCAGATTCAGGCCTGCACACCATGTTGGCCAATCACCAGAAGGACTTTTTCGGTCGGGAAGGCTTCTTCAAGACGGCGTTGCTCTATGGGCAGGGCCTGGGTGCGCAGGTCAAGGACATTGGCGCGGATGGCGAACTGATCGACGACGCCCGCGCAGTGCGTCTGGCCATGTATGGCGAGACACCTATCGCGCCGGGATGGCGCATCGGCCCGAGCCTGCTGGCCGAGCAGAGCAAAGACCGCTACGTCAAAGGCGACGATTACCGCTGGCTCACGCTGAACATGCGCTTGGCCAATGAGATCAACAGCAACTTCGAGATGGCCTACGAGCTGAGTTGGCAAACCATGGACCTCGACCCCAAAGGCTATCTGCAACGCAATGCGGTTGACGGTAACTTCTGGAAGTTTACGGTTGCGCCGACCTTCAAGCCGGACATGGGTGACCTGCTCACACGTCCCGAACTGCGAGTGTTCGCAAGCCTCATGAACTGGTCTTCGGATCTGGACCGCTACAGCACGACCGGCAACTTCGGCAAAAGTGATTTCAACTCCGGTGGTGTTTGGCAGTTCGGTATCCAGATGGAGACCTGGTTCTAGGCTCTGCAGGTAAAGCCCGGCACCGTGTGCCGGGCTTTGAATCGGTTTACTGCTACCCGATGAGCATCGGGACAATTCGTCCTACTGACCCGCTACGCTCTTCATCACCTGCACCCTGAGCACCTTGTTGGCAGCGGTAATGTACGCCCAGCTTGCCTGCTCGCTGGAGCAGAACGTCAGGTTGCTAGTATCGGCAGCCGCGACCAGCAGTTTTCCGAGTGGCTTGCCTGCTGCGGAAAACACCTGAATACCTTCCTTGCTGCTGCTCCACAGGTTGCCAAGCGCGTCGACTTTGATCCCGTCAGGGATGCCGGGCTGGATGTCAGCGAACACCTTGCCGTTGATCAAGCGACCGTCGCGCACCTGATAGACCATGATGCGACGTGCCAGCTTCTTGTTGGTGAAGTCGTGGGCCATTTGTGAGTCGGCCACATAAAGCAGCTGCTGATCCGGCGAGAAGGCCAGGCCGTTGGGCGAGTGGACTTCGGGAGTGTCGAGACGGGTGATCTGCCCGGTGTCGGGTACGTAGCGATAGATGAACTCGCCGCCTTGCTCAGGCTTGCCGCCATAGCCCTCGCTTTTGCTCAACACCCCGAAGGTGGGATCGGAAAACCAGAGAGCGCCGCTTTTATCCGCCACTACATCGTTCGGACTGTTCAGCCGTTTGCCCTGGTAGGTGTCGACCAATGTACGCCACTCACCATTGGGCTCCTGCCGCACGATGCCGCGCTTGCCATGGGAGGCCGCCACCACACGGCCCTGGCCGTCGAGCGTATGCCCATTTTGAAAGTCGGCTTTTTCCAGCCAGGTGGACACGCCATCCTTTGCCTGCCAGCTGCTGACCTTGTTGGCCTTGATGTCACTCCAGATCAAACGGCCATCGGCCAGGCACAGCGGGCCTTCTGCCCACTTCGCCTGATCGGTGAGCAGCTCGACGTGGGCCTGTGGGGCAACCAGTTGGCTGAAGGCCGGGTCGATAACGACTTGCCGGACAGGGGCGACGGCGTCGGTTGCGCCTGCTGAACCCGCAGCCAGGAGCGCACTGCCCAATAGCCATGAGGAGGGGCGCAGAAAGCGATTTTTACGGGTCGGTTTCATAGGTTCAGGTCCGTATGCGATCAGTAGGCACAGCTGCCGTTGGTACGTTTGTCAGCCGCACCCGGTTTAAGTTTGATGATCAGTTGAACATTGGGTTGATCACCCACGGTGCGCGTCAGGTGGCCTACACGTTCGTCATCCGGACGCGGCCGGGACCGGGTGTCGGCATTGAACTGCATCTCTCCCGGTCCTTGCACCAGCACACTGCCATCGGTGGTCTCCACCGACCATTGCCCCTGCAGGGTGACGACCCATTGTGGCCCCGGCGCGTGGTGCCAGTTGCCGACGTATCCCACCGGCAGCACCGCGTAGGCGATGCTTTCGATATCGTCAGGGGAGACGCCGACCCATTGCGGCGCGGCTGGCGGGGCATAGCTTTTGAACTCCAGGCCTTCCAGGCGGCAGTGGCCCACATGCGTGGCACCGTTTTCGTCAGCCCACAGCGTGGCATATGAAACAGGTGGTTGCAGTTGACCGTTACTGTGAGTCATTTGCGCAGACTCTTTCGGCACCGATTGCACGTCGGCATTGGCACTGGCCATGCCCGCGCAGGCGGCGCAGGCCAGAGCCAGGGTGTATAGAGATTTCATCGGGTCACTCCGTTTACAGGGAAATTCCGTGTGTCTGTCGCAAGACAGCGCGCTACTCAGGCCGGTCGGGTGTGAGGCAGCCAGCGCTGCTGCAAATCCCGCCGTATGACTTCGATCACCCACATCCACAGCAAGTGCCCGAACGTTTCAGATAACAACTCCGAGGCAGGCAGCTCCCACAGCGGCGGTGCCCAATGGAACGCAGGCAGGATGACGCCGTGAAACCCCAGGGTCACCAACAGGCCGAAACCCAGACCCTGCCACAGGGCGGCGCGCGGATACCGGAGTACAAGCAGGCAATAGAACATGGCGAAGAAGATGGAAAAGCCATGGTGGACCAGGGCACTGCCGTAATTCACCACATGCTCTGAATACACATAAGTCAGCTGCTGAGCGTTGATGCCCAGCGAATCAAGCATCTCCACGGGCGGGACCGGGCGGTCCGGCGTGCGAGGCGGGAAGGGGATCTCTGTACCCCATTTGATGAAACTGGAAACATTGCCTCCAACAAAGCCGGCCAGTGCGGCGACACCATACGCTCGCGTGTTCAAATCAGCGCCCCTTCTTCGATAGACCAGGCTGTGAGCGATCTCGCTCTAGCCGTTTACCATGAAGTATGTGCAACGCTCATTTATTTGTAACATACTAATTTGATAGCTCATTGATACTAAAAAAATATCAGATGATTGATTTGAAATTGATGCGCCAGTACGTGGTGGTCGCTGAAACCTTGAATTTTCGCAAGGCCGCGCAGCGCTTGAACATGTCACAGCCGCCCCTGAGCGTTGCGATTCGTCGTCTGGAAGAATGCCTGGGCGTGCAGTTGTTGCTGCGCAGTACGCGCTCCACGCAATTGACCGCTGCGGGCGTCGTGTTTTTGGCCGAGGCGCGGCAAACGCTGTTGCAGGCCGAACGGGCCTGTGAAATGGCACGTCGCTCGGCGGCAGGCATGCTCGGCACGATTCGCCTGGGCTTTGTCGACAGCGTGGTCGATGGTTTGCTGCCGGCGCTGCTGCGTCGCTATCAGGCAGCGAACCCGAACGTCGATATTCAACTGCAGGAGGCCACCCCTCCCGAGCAACTTGAAGGCCTGCGCAACGACCGGCTGGACGTCGGCATTCTGGTGTTGCCGGTCATAGACCCGGGCAATATCCATATCGAGCCGCTGTTCGAGGATCGCATGGTTGCGGTGCTGCCGCAGGATCATCCCTTGGCCGAGCAGACGTCCATCGGTCTTGCGGCGCTGGCAGACCAACCCTGGATTCTGTTCGCCCCGCATCATGGCCCGGGCATGCACTCGCACATTCTGCTGGCCTGCGCCAACGCTGGCTTTACTCCTCGGGTCGTGCAACAGCCTCGCCAGATGCAGACCACCGCCGCGCTGGTCGCCGGAGGCATGGGTGTGGCCCTCATGCCGCAGCGCTATGCCCGACGTCAGCCTGGGCGGCTGGCCTGTCGCGAGCTCACGGGCCCAGGCACACCTGTTGCCTATGTGCTGGCGCTGGCGTATCGCGAGCTGTCTCCGTGTGCGCAGTCCTTGCGCGAAGTGATCATGGAGCTGGTTCAGTCGCCGGCGTTCACGCTGTCGTCTGCGGAGTCGTGACGCCGTCACCTGAACTCAGGTCCCCACCCGCTATTCGCGTGCCGGTTCAAATGCACTGAACGCCTTGCTACGCCCTGACTCCAAATCTTGCCCCGGCGCTCAAACAATGCATCACGTCGATGGGTGTTCGAATCCTCTGCCAATCAAGGAATTCCCATGACCGATCCACGTAACGTTGCCCACGACAAAAAAGTCCAGCAAGAGAAAAAGAACCATGGCGAAGAAATCGCGCCGAATGCCGAGCACGCGCCTCAGCCGGGGATGAAGCCGGCACTCAAGCACGATGATGACGAGCAGGAAGAGCAGGCGTAAGCCAGTGACCTGATCGTGACCTTTGGCGGTGCTGGCTGATGTCAGCACCGCCAGGTGGCGCATTCGATGCCATCACTTCAGGCAGGCAACAGGGGCCTATAGCATGCTCAAACACATCATTTTTGACGTAAACGAGACGCTGCTGGATCTGGCCGCGCTCGACGCTTTCTTCGAGGGACTATTCGGCGATAGCCGTGTGCGCACCGAATGGTTCCTGACACTGCAAGAGTGCTGGATGACCAACACCATAACCGGCCAATATCAGGCGTTTGGTGATCTGGCGCAGGGCGCTTTGAGAATGGTTGCCGCACGGCACAAGGTGGACGTGGGCGACGATCAGTGCCAGGCCCTGGCCGCAGGTATCAAATCTCTTCCTGCGCATAAGGACGTTCATCAGGCACTGCAGTTATTGAAGGACTACGGGTTTGTGCTCATTGCCCTGAGCAATGGCGCGCTGGAGGCGCTGCAGCAACAGCTCGAATTTGCAGGATTGACCGACTGCTTCGAGCACATCATGGCAGGCAGCGAAATCAGTCAATTCAAGCCAGCCGCAGCAACCTACCACATGGTCGCACAGCGGCTGGGCATCGCTACGGATCAGATGATCATGGTCGCAGCGCACGCCTGGGACATCGCCGGGGCTGCCCAGGCCGGGTGTCGCACCGCGTTTGTCGAGCGCCCGGGGAAGGTGCTCAACCCGCTCGGCACCCAGCCTGACTTGATCGGTAAAGATGTTCAGGATGTCGCCATGAAACTCTGCGCAGGTCCGTTTTAGCACTGATTCGGGAGTCGGCCTGCAGCCATCCCTGATCACTTGCAGACCTTCACTTGAAGGGTATGACCGATATCTCCCCGTTCCTTTCGATGATCGCGTACCTGATGTCCTTCATCTCCACTATCCCTTGCGTGGTTCGTGCTGCCTCCATCACATCGGATTCACTGATACGCGCCTCTCTCATTCGTTGGGTCAGTGGCTTGCCGTCTTCCACAATGACCGTGGGGCCGCCATCCAGAAACTTTGCCAACCGCTTTGATCGGCGTTTGGCCAGGGAAAAGCCGACGTCTATGGCGATAAGGGTGGAGATGATCAGTATCGCGTTAGTCACCGAAAAATCATCGCCCAGCAGCGCCTGCTGAGTGGCCTCGCCAATGATCAGCAACAAGACGAAATCGAAGGTGGTGAGGTCGGTAAGAGAGCGGCGTCCGGCAATACGAAACAAGACCATCAATACAAAATAAATCGCTGCTGCTCTGAGCACTGCATCCATAAATCGCTTTCTCTCTACGGGTAGATAAACCTGGGCATCGGCAGCGTTTCGCCACCCAGCATATGCATTTGCCCTCGGTACAGTCCCACCCCGTTACTGCGAACAGTCAGGTACAAGGTGGCCAGACCGTCCTTGTCGGCCTGCATCGGAATAACCAGATCACGGCCTTCGCTGTGAAGGGGCGCGGGCTGGGGGTTGAGGTTCTCGATCGACACGCCTTCGAGCAGTCCACTGCCGACGACCAGATAACGCATTTCGGAGGGGGCGCCTTTGGACGTGACAATCATATCGTCCTGACTGCCGTTGCGGCTGAAACGCTCGTAGCTCACCTGCAGTTTGCCATCTGCCGTTTCGGGCTCCACCTGGCTCAATGGCCCTTTGGAAAACAAGCCGGCGAGGGTCAGCACTATCAGCACAATCAGGCCAGCCCAACCGATGCGCTCAAAGCGCCAGACTCGACGCTGCTGCGCCATATCTTCCTCGACGGGATATGACCGGCTGCGGAACTCATGGTCGTCCGCCTCATCACCGCGTAGTGCCATTAACGTGCTGTCCATTAGGGAAATTTTGTAGGCACCTTATTACGCTTCCAACCGGCCCGCTGTCCAGAACGGTTTAAGTCCTTGCCATGGTTTTGACGTTCCTGGTGAGTGACTGCCAGAAGCTCTGGCGTAATGGCGTAGATGCGATTCACCGCATGTGATTGAGCGCTTGCCTGTAACAGTCGTGTTGTTTGAGATAAATGGCCGCATCACTCGCAGGTAATCTGATGGCTTGGAGCACGGTTTGAACGTTAGCCGAGCGAATGCCGACAGGAGGGCGATGAAGGGGCGGTTCGAGTGTCTTGCGTTAGTCGTTGATCGGCGCGTAGGACGATAACGCGGAGTGGATTCGGGATCGCACTATGTAAATGCCTTCCAATGAATTCGGGCTGGATGCCACTCCAGGCGAGCCTGTGCAAATGGTTATCCAGCCCGATGCTGCAATTACGATCAGAAGCGGACCGTCACGCCGGCATTCACCGAGTGGAAACGAGTGTCAGTGCCGAACTGCCCCTGGTAAGACAAGCCCAGATCGGTCTGACGGTTCAATCGCAGCTTCGCGCCGACTTCGGTCAAGGCGGTGTCGCGGTTTTGAGCTACGCCTTGCACTTCGAAGTTTGGACCGCCGGCAAAGCTCTGCTCGTTTCGCGGATCCAGATCACCAAAGGCGCGTCGCCATCCCAGTGAGCCGTAGACCTGGGTATCGAGGTTGGCCACTCGGGTGTTCGTCGATGCGCGCAGGCCGAGCGTCGAGAAGACGGTATTCTGCTTGTCGCTGGACACGTCTAGCGCGGCTGGCCCACCTTTTTCGTGCAGATCTTTGGCGTCGTAGCGAACATAGGAAAGCCCGGCGAAAGGTTCCAGAGCCACGCTGCCAAGCGGTATGCGGTAGGCCGCTTCACCACTGGCCTGCAACGATTTCGCGTCGCGTTTGCCAGTCAAGTGATCACTGAATCCGGCGAAGGCCACATTCCGCTCGCTCTCCAGCTTGTGCCAGGTGTAGCCGACGTCGGCACTGAGGCGCAGTGCATCGATCTGGGCTCCGGTGTACAGGCCAAGATGATAGTTGTCGCTGTGGCCGTCGGCATCGCGATCATCGGCGTCGAACTTCGAGCGGCTATAGCCAGCGTAGACGCCGCCGCGCCAATCCGGGGTGAAGCTGCCGTCCGCACCGAACAGCAGGCCACCTGTGCTTTGATGCAGACCGCCTGCGCCATTGTTGCTGCTTGTTTTGGTCCAGTTGCCGAATGGTTGCACCCAGGCACCGCTTTCGGCGGGTGGAGTGGTTGGCATCAGATTGAGTGCCATGGCTGGCATCCGCAATGTCCCGGTATCGAGAAGATTACGCACACGAGTCCCCAGTACTCCGGACACCACCTGGCTGTTGGCGATCAGGGCGGTCGAGGTACTGGCGAGCGTGTCGCCGGACAGCTGATCGGCAGCATTACGCGCGCTTTCGGCATCCAGAATCAACAGATTGTTATAGAGGCGCAGCGGTTCGCCGCTTTGCTCCAGCACGCTGAGCGCACCCGCTGTATTGAACTGATTCTGGGTCAGCATGACCGTTTGAAAGATACCCGGTGTTGGCGCGGGGGTCGGCTCTGGCTCAGGTGTTGGAGTCGGCTCAGGTGTTGGTGTTGGTTCAGGTGTAGGCTCCGGAGTTGGAGTCGGCTCTGGAGTCGGTTCTGGAGTTGGCGTAGGTTCTACGCTTTTTTGTTCAATGGTGAGGTTAAGGTCATTGGCTGTGCGTTGCAGCCCGACATTCAGGAACGCCGAGTTGGTAAGTGCCTGGGCATAGGCAGTGCCTGCGGCGGCGCCGTCGACCAAACCGCCCTGGGCGGAGAGCAGCGTGTAGGTTCTGCCGCTCTGATAGCTCTGCGCGGGATCCAGCGCGGTCACGTTGACTTGCGTACCGCGCAGGGTTGCGGTGCCGCTCACGTTGATCCGGTCTGCGCTGCCGTCGCCCGCGATGTCTGCGGCGTAGCGTGAACCGGCGGCCATCTCGAGGTTGCCTTGTATCGCCAGCGCACCTATGGCGCTTTCTCCTGGCGACAGCGTACCGCCGGAGGCGACCTGGGTGCTGCCCACCTGACCGACACCGGCCAGAATACCTCCGTCCAGTACCTGAGCGCTGTTTGTGTAAGTCCCGAACTCAGTGCGGCCCGCAATGCCGTTGACCACCAGTGTGCCGTTACCTACGTTAAACCGCGAAACGCTTTGGGTGGTGGCTGTGTTGCCGCGCTGATTGACCTGGTCGACGTTCCCCGCCAACACCAGTCGCCCGCCGCGCACAACGACGCTACCGGCCAATCCCGAGGTGTCGCCGCTCAGCGTGGTATTGCCGCTGAATGCATACACTCGACCCGTACCATTCAGCGTGTTGGCGAACTGCAGATCGGTGTCAGTATGGTTGAACGCCAGGGAACCGTTGCCGGTGCCAAAGCTGACGGCGGTTTGCGGGTTCAGTCGGCCTGCCGCCAGAGCTGCTCCTGCAGTCATGGAATCAACATCGGTACGGTCAGGGTCCACCGCGACCGGGCCGCCGATGGTAAACGTGCCGCGCGTCGCCGAGTTGCTGTCGTTCACGAAGCTGATGAGCATACCGTTAGTGGCGCTCAGTTCGGCACCGTCGGCCAGCGACAGGTAAGTACGGACAACGTTGGTGCCGAGCGTCAGCGATTGCACGTCGAGACGGGTACCCTGTCCGGTAACATTGACCTGATTGCTTTGGTTGATAACGGCCGACCCCAGTCGCAGCTCGTTACTCGTCAGTACTGCGCCGTTCTCGAGGGTCAGGTCGTTTCTGTTCACAAAGGAGCCGCTGTTGTCCCAGCGGGTTCCTGCGCCTGAAAGCTTGACGACGGAGTCTATGTCGACCTGCTGGCTGTTGATTTTGCCGCCGTCATTGGCCGTGATGCTCGAGCGATAGACAAACACTCCGCCAGCCTGGATGTTGACCGCATCGACCAGGGAGTTCTGACCACTCACCGACAGCGTCGCGTTCGAAAATGCGTTGGAACGGGACCCGAAAACTTCACCCATATCCAGATCCCGAACCGACACCTGCCCTCCGTTACGGACCGTCAGATCGCCCTGGCCGACACCACCGACAACGATCGAGTTACCGAGAACGAATGAGGTGCGAGGCACCACCCAGCGCGAACCTGCCCCTTCAACCACAACATTGGCCTGAGCCATATTGACGCCGGTTCTGCTGGCCTGGCCAACGATGCTGCCGCCTTCGCTGGTCACGGTTGCGCCGCTGTTGATTGTCAGGGTAGAAGTGTTGCCGTCAGTTGCATTGACGTCGATCGCGCCATCGATCAAACGGTCGCTGTTAAAGGTTTCCTGACCATTAGTGAGCACATAGTCAACGGCCTGAGCCTCTGGAAGCAGTGCGAGAGTAATTGCAAAAGCAAGAGGGGATATTCTGAATAGGGGGTTCATAGCGACTCCAGATACTCCATAAAAGCCACCAGGGTGGCTGCCAGCCCCGAGGGCTTAAGCGTTTCCGTTCGGCGGGTTGCCAACAACGGGAGTATCAGGAGGGGAGGGTGCAGTGGATATAGCACGGATGTACTAGCGGCGGCCTGTTACTGATTATATAAGTTCCGATCAACAGGCAGGCAGTTATTCAATAGCTCATCTGTACTATGGAAGTAGGTGTCGGCGACTCTTATCATCGCGCGGTTTTATTGAAACGTTAGAAATCGGCGTGGCCTCGGGTAACGTTGACAGTTGCAAATTCGCCATGGACGCTTATAAATCACAACGGCCGCAGATTAAAATGACCCTGTTGAAAACTACACTTGGCCTTGCCGCTGTATTGGCATCCACCCAACTTCTTGCTGGCGGCTTCGCCCGTACCGAGCAAAGTATCGCCGGTATGGGCAGCGGTCAGGCTGGCCGTGCATCGATGGCTGAGGACGCCAGCACGGTGTACGGTAATCCGGCAGGTATGGCGCGGCTGGACAACAGCCAAATCACCATGGGGGCCGCGTTCGTGGACGCATCCACTGACATCAGCCATGCCGCCGGTCGTTCACAAGGGAGTAATGATGGCAATATGGTGCCCTTCAGCACGGTGCCGTTCGGTTTTTACACCCGGAAAATCGATGAGCACTGGGCGTTCGGCCTGGGGCTCTACGCACCCTTCGGTTTGTCCACCGATTATGAAAGCAGTTTTCAGGGGCGCATGTTCGCCAGCAAAAGCGAGATCAAGGTGGTGACGTTACAACCCACCATCAGCTACGCCTTCAATAACAGGCTGTCGATTGGCTTCGGTCCGACGTTCAATCGAATTGCCGGAACGCTTGAATCAGACATCACGCTTAATCCGGCCATTGCTGACACCCGTGTCAAGGTTTCAGGTGATGACACGGCCGTGGGCTTCAATATCGGCGTGTTATTCAACGCAACCGACTCCACCCACGTAGGCCTGACCTACCATTCCAAGGTCGATTACAAGCTGGGCTGTCACACGCAAGTTTCCACCGGCGCAGGAACGCCGCCGCAGTTGCTTGCGAGCAACCGTTACGACTGTACGTTGAAAGTGGCCACGCCGGAGTCTTACGATTTTTCAGTGACTCAGGAGCTTAGTGACGCCTGGACACTTTACGCCAGTGCGACCTGGACAGGCTGGAGCAGCATGCAGGACTTGAGCCTGCGCAATCAACCGGTCTCGGCCGCGCAAGGCGGCACGCTGGCCTCGGCACTGACCGGCTCCATTCAGGAAGGCCTGAACTGGCACGATACATGGGCTTACGCGCTCGGTACTGCGTATCGGCTGGATCCGCAGTGGGTGTTGCGTGCGGGCGTGATTATCGATCAGTCGCCGACCGGTAATACCGGGCGTTCACCCCGTACGCCGACCGGGGATCGCGAGGTCTTCAGCGTAGGGGCGGGTTATGACGTCACGCCACAACTGAGCCTGGATGTCGCCTATTCGTATCTTCAGGAAGAAAGTGTCGATGTCAGTCGCGCCAATGCACTGGGCAGTTACAGTGCGACGTACAAAAGCCGTGCGAGTTTATACGGTATTGGGGCGACGTATAGATTCTGATCCTGAAAGAGACTCTCATAACGCCCGGTTAAATTTTCCGGGCGTTGTTCTAATGCCTGTCAGTTAGCCTGGACCGGCTCGAGGAAGGTCCAGGTTTTTGCGGGGGTGACATAAAAATTTGATGGCTTGTTTCTGTGATCAAAAACAGTACGCCGTATAGCGCATCTGTACTATTGATACGCCCTCAGGTCGTAGATACAGTCCCGTGCGATGTGCATGTCGTGGTTACTTAAATAATGGATGCGTGGGTAACTCCTGCATCGATCAGTCGGCGGAGTATGTGAATGAAAAGTGCAGCCTTGTTTCCGTTAGTTCTGGCCTTGTCAGGATGCGCGGGGCTTGATCAGGCCATGTCGGTGACAAACGGGGTCTTTGATCAGACCGGAGATTTGCTGAGCGGGGATCTTCGGGGGCTGACAACTGCCAAGCAAACGACATTGACGGAAATCTGGAACGACTGGGAAACCAATGAGGTCACTGCCAAGGAAAAGTGGGACGCTAACACGCTGATCATCCCTGGCATTGTGCAGCGCATTACCAAGACAGGAACAGCCATCGGTCAGAATCAGATTGCGATCATCTTCACCGACCCCAAGAACCCCAAATGCACCGGTCAAGGGCTGACCCGCGATGATCTGCTGGTGAACAAGAAGAAGATCAGCGGATTAAAGAAAGGCGACAAGATTCTGATGAAGGGTGTTCTCGGCACCAGCGAGTCAAAATGGACCGACAACGATTCCTGCTGGCTGTCTTTCGACAAGGCCGAGTTTACGCTTCAAAAATGACAGGCTGAACCGCCGGTAATCGCAGCATTACCGGCTTCACACTTATTGCTGAGCGGTCAGTATGTATAGAACCGGTCGACCGTCTCGCCGTTGAAAAGTATGACTATCCTGTTGATCACCTTCTTCATACCCGTACTCTTCGTTCCTGTGACGGTACTGACGTCATCCATCACATCTTCGGCATCTCCCAAGTGACCATCTGCCTGCGCCAATACTGAGTTCGACGTTCCGGCGCCGTACTTGTAACTGTACTTGTAGGCCATTTTCTTCAGCATTGCCACGCCTGATTCGCCACGCTCGTATGACCACTGTGCGGAGTTGTCGCCGACATCATCTTCCGCCGAATTAGGAGCACCAAATTTCGCCCGGATTTGAGATTTGGTCGATTTTTTGGGAATGATATTGGCTTTTATATAGTCAGGCTCAAACTTAGGCTCACCCGTCAACGCATCCAGCCCGCCAAGAGGGTTGCTGCCCCCCGTCGAACAGGCCGTTAAAGCGGCCATGACTGTTATCGCAACCGCTAAACCTTTTAGCCGCGCCAGTGAATAATAATTGCCCATGCCGAATGCCCCTGATGGTAAATCAGTTGTTGAAGGTTTTTATAGACAGACAGAAACGTGCGAAAAAGCCTTGCGGTGACAAGCTTTTCAGTGTCTATATATAATGAAGTCGTTTCTTTCTTAGCTTAGGCTAACGGCGTAAGTATTCACTATAGTACAGGTGTACTAGCGAACTATAACGCCGTTGTAATCAAACTAACGTGCGCTGTTGGCTGATTGTCGCACTCAGGACCCGGTAAGAGACGCGCGACGTGTCGTCTGCATCAAGTCCATCTTGAAACTCAGGAGCAGTGAACGTAACTCTGCAGGCCGTACCGGTTTGGACAGAACCGGTATCTGTGGGTCATTCAGCGATTGCTGTACATGCTGAATCTCGTGGCCAGTGATGACGATTGCAGGTATCCGGCGGCCATGCAGTTGGCTGAGGTAGCTAATGCAGTCTGCGCCTGTGGCGCTTCGGTCTAGGTCGAAGTCGGTAACGACCAGATCGCAATCGACGCTCGCTTGAGGGGTGGCGGAAGCGGTCTGGACGTCGCAGCCCCATTTGCGCAGCAGCATCGCGGTGGCCTGCAGCACGTTGTAATTATCCTCGATCAGCAGAACACGTAAACCGCCCAACAGGTGTTTGTTCCAGTCGATGTCCGGAGCGTGCGCGATTTGCCGTGCCGCCACAATCGGTAGCCCGCTGATGACAACCGCAGTGCCTTTATCCAGGCGCGAACCAATCCGGATGTGCAGCTTCAGCAGACCGGCGATGCGTTTGACGATACTTAGCCCAAGCCCTACGCCTTCAATGTCCTGATCACGCTCTTCGCGGACGCGATAAAACTCGTTGCACAAATGAGGGAGATGCTTTTCCGAAATACCGCGGCCCATGTCGTAGACGCCGATGTCCAACGTCCCCTTGCGGGGTCTGCAAGCAATAAGCAGGGGTTTGCCGGGGGCATATTTAAAGGCGTTCGAGATAAGGTTTTGCAGCAGGGTGCGAAGCAGCGCAGGGTCGCTGCGTATCTGTTGCCGGCACGGGCGCACGCGGATTTCGACACCGGCCCAGCTGGCCGCCTCACTGTTCTGGCTGACCAGGCCATTGATTAATGCGTCCACATCAATCGTCTCGAGGCGTGGACTCACTTCTCCCTGATTGAGGGTATAGATATCCAGCAGAGAGCGGAAAAGCTGTTCTACAGCGCTGAGTGCCCGGTCGATGTTATCGACCAGGCGGCGCTCGTCTGTGCCCAATGAAGCGTCGCGCAGACAGGCAGTAAACAGGCTGATGGAGTGAATCGGTTGCCGCAGGTCATGGCTGGCCTCGGCAAGAAACCTTGATTTCGCCTCATTGGCCGCCTGGGTTTCATTCAGTGCGATGTGCAATCGCGAGAGCAGGAAGTAAACGAACGACGGCAGCACCAGCATGGTCAGGATCATCATCACCGCAACGGCGGGATGCTCTTGAAGGAAAGGGGTGAGCTGGATGATCAGGCACAAAGACGACAAGGCAAAGCCGGTCGCCAGCAACAGGTAATTGCGCCCGTAACGCATGCCATACCCCACCGTCATGCTGAGCATTACCGAGTAAACCGGCAGCATCGGTTCGCCACCCACAGTGATTGTGACGATCCCGGCCATGTTATCGACGACCAGCGCGAACATTCTGCGCCGGGTAGACACACCGGGCCGTACTGCAATACGCCAGATAAGCCCGATACCAACGATGGCGAAGCCCAGGCAATAGCCGAGAATGACCCACATTCGGCTGCCGGACATGTCGTCCAGTGCGTGCATGATCAATGCGTACAGTGCAGAGGTGGCAATCACTGCCATGCGCAACAACGCCTGGATCATTTCCAGGTCTCTGCATCGGGAGAGAATCGACATCACGTTTTCCTGGTCAGTCCAGTACTGCTGAGAGGCACGTCATGTGTTCAGCGCGTCGATGGCGGTACACAGATATTGTATAAAAGAAAAGGGGGCAGGCTCTGTACGAAAAGTGGGTGCGCTTGGGGACGTTGCGTTAAAGAAACGGGGTGGGATGCGCGTCCAGTCAGCATGCTCTTTACATCACGTAGCGTCGAACGCGACCTCGGCCGCTGCGCGACTGCTTTTGCCTTGCCTGACCTTCGCGCCGGCGTTTCGTCCAGAACCTGGCAATGTCGGCGCGCTGTATAACGCAGGCTTTAGATGTTCGTGAGTACGGAACCCGGAGGCAGTCCGGGTCCTGTCACTTGCATGCGATGGCCTTATCAGTTCTGCCAGGTGGTGTAATAAATTGGAATACCGCGCGAGTTGGTGATAGAGGCGTAGTTATAGCCGGGGGCAAACGACTCGCCGCCTGCGAAGGTATAACCAAAAGCACTGAACTCAATACCGCCTCCCACGCAGTCCAGCTCTGCCTCGTTCAACAGTCGAACTGCCTGACCGGTATGAAGCGTTTCGTGTGCTTTTTTTGGGTTAATTGCTTGAGTCATCGCGTCATTTCCTCTAAGCGGGTCATTGAAAAGTCAAGTCTTCCGTAGCAGCGACCTACGGCAGAGAGCGTTATTAAAATCATCCCCTGACGCGAGTAGCAATAGTACACATGAGCTATCTGTGCCGCTGTCTTTTGGCGACTAGTTCATGTGTGCTATTGAGGTGGTCGGTCGCCAACGCTTTAATACGTCGCGCTTTAAATACGGTGACGTTCAGTCGGTCGGTGCAGGGTTTGCCCGTTACTCATGTGACGGCTATATGAAACTGTCCGGCTTCTATTCGCCCCTCTCTTTAAATACTGTCGAGTCCTGTGGTTTCTTATGGCGCATTCCTGATGATCGACGCGATGCATATTCATGCTCTTTCGACCTGAAGCGCTCGCCGCTCAGAAGCGCAGCACGCTGGGTACGGTCTTGTTGATCAGCCCGGTATCGATGCGCCTGGCAGCCGCCGTCGCGCTACTGTTCTGCATCTGCATGGGGCTGTTTCTGACTTTCGCTACATACACCAAACGTACGGCGGCGAGCGGTGTGGTGCTGCCTGAAACAGGTCTGATCAGGATTTATGCGCCGCAAGCCGGGGTGGTCAACAACCTGGGCATCAGCGAAGGGCAGCCGGTGAATGCCGACGCTGTGTTGATGGCGTTGTCCAGCGATACGCAAAACGGCGAAGCGGGCGGTGCGCAACGGGCGATCAGCCTCTCGATCAAACGACGTCAGGAAAGCCTGACTCAGGAGATCGACAAGACCCTGGCCCTGCATCAGCAGGAGTTGGAAGGCAAAAAGCGTCAAGTCGAAGCGTTGGAAACCGAACAGCAGAAAATACTCGCGCAAATCGACCTGGCGCGTCAGCGGCTGGCGTTAACCAAAGGGATTGCCGAACGCTACGCCAACCTGCAACGCCAGGATTATGTGTCTCGTGATCAGCTTCAGGAAAAAGAAGACGCCGTGCTGGACATGCGCCTGCGTGGTGAAGAGCTGAATCGCTCGCTGCTGACAGTGCGCGCCGAAAGCACCAGGCTGCGCGCGGAGCTGGTCGAGTTGCCGTTCAACCACAGCAAGCAACTGGCCGATCTGCAACGCAGGCTGGCCGAGAATCAGGACCAGTTGGTCGAAAGTGAAACCAAACGGGAGGTCCTGATTACTGCACCAACGGCCGGTGAGGCAACCGCCATCGCGGTCTCCAACGGCTCACGGGTCGACAGTGCGCGGCCGCTCCTGAGCATCGTGCCTGCCAATGCAAAGCTGCACGCGGAGTTGTATCTGCCCAGTCGCTCGGTGGGCTTCGTGCGCGCTGGCGATACCGTGATGTTGCGTTACCAAGCCTATCCCTATCAGCGCTTCGGCCTGCAGCCGGGCAGGGTGTCGTCGATTTCACGTACTGCATTGCCTGCTGAGGAAGTCATGACGCTGGGCAATGTTTCCGAGCAGATGCGCGAGCAAGGCCCTTTCTATCGGGTCACGGTCGCGCTGGCGTCACAAGTCATCGAGGGTCAGGGCAAACGCGAGCGCTTGCGCTCCGGCATGCAGCTTGACGCCGACATCATGCAGGAAAAGCTGCCGCTCTATGAGTGGCTGCTCGAGCCTTTGCGCGGAATAGGAAAACGCCTTTGAACCTCAAAAATGCGTTCACTTTCGGGGTTGGAACCAAACTGCCGGTGGTGTTGCAGACCGAAGCCACTGAATGCGGTCTGGCGTGCATGGCCATGATTGCCCGTTACCATGGACAGCACAGCGACCTTTTTTCTCTGCGTAAGCGCCTTTCGCCGTCGATGAAAGGCGTGAACCTCAAGCAACTGATCAGCATGGCCGCGCAACTCGGGCTTGGCAGCCGGGCATTGCGCGTTGAACTGAGTGCGCTGGGTCAACTGCAACTGCCTTGTGTGCTGCACTGGAACTTTAATCACTTCGTGGTGCTCAGGGAGGTTACGGCGTACGGCGTGGTGCTGCACGATCCTGCGCGTGGCCTGTGCAAGCTGTCTCTGGATGAGGTGTCGGCGGCCTTTACCGGCGTGGCGCTGGAGGTGTGGCCCGAGAGTGATTTCCAGCCAGTGGCTGCCCGGCCGCCGATTTCGTTGCGCAAGTTGCTGGGGCGAGTGCACGGGTTTGGCCGGGTGCTCACCCACGTGCTGCTGTTGGCACTGGCGCTGGAGCTGTGCACTATTCTCAGCCCGTTTTTCATGCAGACCGTGATCGACAAGGTGCTGGTCAGCGCTGATCTGGATCTGCTGGCGGTGCTGGCCATCGGCTTCGGCATTCTGTTGATCGTGCAGCATACCGTTGCGCTGGCCCGTGGGTGGGCGCTTATGTACCTGAGTACAATGCTCGGTGCGCAGTGGCAGATTAATGTGTTCACTCATCTGCTGCGTTTGCCAGTAGCGTTTTTCGAGCGCCGCCATCTTGGCGATATCGTCTCGCGCTTCGGCTCTCTGAAGTCGATCCAGCAGACAGTCACCACGTCGTTCATTGAAGCCATACTCGACGGGCTGATGACGGTCATTACGCTGGGACTGATGATCGCTTACAGCCCTAAACTGGCGTTGGTAGCCGTGGTGGCGATGGTGATTTATGCCTTGGCGCGCTGGGCATGGTTCGGGCCGTTGCGGCGTGCCAGCGAGAATCAGCTGGTCCATGCGGCTCGTCAACAATCACACTTTCTGGAAAGCGTGCGCGGCGTGCGCACCATCAAGCTTTTCAATCGTCCTGAGCAGCGTTGCAGCGCCTGGAGCGCCTTGCTGGTGGAGGAAATCAACGCTGGCTTGCACCCCCAGAAACTGCAACTGGCTTATCGCACCTTCAACGGCGTACTGTTCGGGCTGGTGACGATCATTGTGATCTGGCTGGGCGCCACGCTGGTGCTGGAGGGGCAGTTCAGTGCCGGGATGCTGATTGCATTCAACTCGTACAAAGAGCAGTTCAACGGCCGCGTCGCCGCGCTGATCGACAAGATCGTCGACGTGATCATGCTGCGCCTGCATGGTGAGCGCTTGTCCGACATTGTGCTGCAGGACGCCGAGCCGGTTTCGGGACTGGATGGGTCGGATGACGCCAGCAGTGAGAACGTGCCCAGCCTTGAAGTACGTGATGTACGCTTTCGCTATTCCGAGTACGAACCTTACGTGCTGGATGGTGTGTCGATCCATGTTCGCGCTGGCGAGTCGGTCGCCATCGTCGGTCCGTCGGGTGGCGGCAAAAGCACTTTGCTCAACGTCATGCTCGGCATCCTGGCACCCAGCGCCGGTAGTGTTCTGCTGGATGGACAGCCGGTCGGGCCTGATCATGTCAGCAGGCTGCGGCGCCTGACCGGCACAGTACTTCAGGATGATGTGCTGTTCGCCGGGTCGATTGGCGACAACATCAGCTTTTTCGAGACCAGTGCCGACCAGCAATGGATTGAGCAGTGTGCACGGCTGGCCGCTGTCCACGATGACATTGCCCAGATGCCGATGGGCTACAACACGCTGGTGGGTGACATGGGGACTGTATTGTCCGGCGGTCAGAAGCAGCGGGTATTGCTGGCCCGGGCGCTTTATAAAAGACCGCAGTTGCTGTTTCTCGATGAAGCGACCAGCCATCTGGACATTACTCGCGAAGCGGCGGTCAATCAGGCGCTTGAGACGCTGAACATCACCCGGATCATTGTCGCCCACCGACTGGAAACCATTCGATCGGCGGATCGGGTCGTGGCGCTGGCCAATGGTCGAATTGCCTACGACGGCCCCGTGCTCGGAGAGCCTTCAGCGCAGGGCTCCGAGCCGTGATGCGCCGTGTCGGCAAATGGGCCTTGTCGAGCGTCGCCGGTATATTGCTGGCGTCGCTGTGCATGGCGGATAACCGCGTACCGGCGTGCCCTGGTTCCAGTCGGCTTCCCGATACCCTGAACCTCGCGACGGCGGTGTCTGTCGCGTTGTGTGCCGATCCCAAGTTGCGTGAAGCGTGGCTGACCGAGCTGGCGCGTCAAGCGGAGATGGACGCCGAGCATTCGGCCTACTACCCGACCGTGGAAGGGCAGTTTCAAAAAGGCCGGGCCGGTAAGACCACGCGTTATCCGGGGTTCTCCGAAGCCAATTCAAGGCTGAACGCCAGTACCAGCATCTACGGCGTCAACATGAGCTGGGTGCTATTTGACTTCGGTCTTCGCGCCGCAAAAGTCGAAAGTGCCCGGCAATTATTGAACGCCGCCAGTAGCAGCCGCATTGAGGAAGTGCAGAAGTCGATGCTTGCCACCGCCAGAGTCTTTTACCAGGTGCAGGCCAACACCGCGCTGTTGCAGGCCAAAGTCAGTGCAGAACGTCTTGCCGACAACAGCTTGAAAGCTGCTGACGCGAAATACCGTGCTGGCGCCGGTGAGCAGACTGATCGTCTGCAGGCACAATCCGATTTTGCCGAAGCGCAGCTGGATCGAGTGATGGCGGAAGGCGACCTGGCAGCGGCGCGCGGCGAATTGGCCAGCCAGCTCGGGTTATCACCCGGTGCCCCGCTCAAACTGGTTGCGTTGGATGAGCCGGGCAGTGAGGACGTAGCATTTCTGGGGGACGTCAATGCATTGATGGAGCAGGCCAGGGCGCTGCATCCCTCTATAGAAAAAGCCCGTGCGGACTGGGCGGCGAGTCAGGCAAGAGTTGATGAGGCGAAAGCTCAGAGCCGACCGTCCATCTCGCTGTTCAGTAACTACAGTCGCCAGGATACGCCCATCGAGCAGGTTTCCACCCGTCAGGAGATAGACACCTGGACAATCGGTGTGCAAATCACGGTGCCGATTTTCGATGGCTTTCTCAATCGGCGCAGGGCGAAGGCTGCCAGTTACGAAAGCGCTGCTCGCGAACAGGCGTTGCATGAGGTTGAAAACAGTATTGCGTTGAGCGTCTGGAAGAGTCAGCAGACGCTGGAATCCAGAACCCGGGCACTGGCCATCAGTCGTCTGTTTGTCGAGAGTGCGAGCAAGTCTTATGAAATTGCCCAAGGGCGTTACAAAGCCGGGGTGGGCAGTATTCTCGAGCTTCTGCGCTCGCAGAATGATCTGGCCTCAGCGACTCAGAAACGTGTGGAATCGTTGGTCAACTGGCATAACGCCAAGCTGCAACTGGCATCTGACCTTGGCAGTCTGAACATCGACGACTGAACGTTTTTCAAGCACTTACTTGATCGCCAGGCTGGAGAATTGCGCTGCGGCGGCCGCTCGGGTGGACACGCCCAGCACCTTGAGCAGGCTAGACACATGTATACGCACAGTGAAAGGCGAGATACCCAGATCCTTGGCGATTTCCTTGTTGGTTTTACCGGCAGCCACCAGGCCAAGTACTTGTTTCTGACGGGCAGTAAGAGGGCTTAGCGCATTAACGGCCGATTCGTTGAAAATTGATCCTTCAGACTTGTACTTGACGACGACTTCGCCCTGACGGATAGCGACGATGGAGTCGGTTATTTCCTGCGGGTCGATGTTCTTGCCGATAAAGCCATCAGCGCCGTTCAACATGACTTGGGAGATGGTCTCCGGATCATCGATCATCGAGACCACGATGATCGAGGTGCGTCGGAACTCATTGCGCAGTTCGGCGATGGTGTGCATCGACTCCAGACCGGGAAAGCGCAGGTCGAGAATCAGTGTGTCAACTTCGTTACCGGAGCGCGCCAGCGTCAGCACTTCATTGAAATTGCCGGCTTGCTCAATGAGTGCTTCTGGCAGTAGACGTTCGATGGTGCGCAACATGCCTTCGCGAAATAAGGGGTGGTCGTCAGCCACTATGATTCTGCACGCCATGCCTCTGCTTCCGAATTTTTAGTCGGGTTATCATACTCGATAGCAACAATATGTATCGCCTGTGATACAAAATTAGAGTCATTATTTACGCGCTGCCGCGACACTCTGGAAAGGCCGGTTTGCAGGACGCCAATCAGATGATGGTGGCGACTGAAGTGTAATTAAGTTGCCGTGCAAGATGGCACACCACAAGCCTGTACTGCGCACGATCCCAAGCGGTATGAGTTCGCAGTAAATCGAGGTGCGTTGATGGACGACCGGAAAAACGCTGAACGGGATCAGGCAACGCTGAGGCTGATCGTGGCAACCTGCGCGATCATCTATGTGTCGCTGGTGGGGTTTCTGCCTGGGCTCGATGTAGCGAAGTATCAACCGATCATTCTCTATTACGTCGCCTTTCTGGTGGTGTCTCTGATTCTGCGCCAGCACATCATCACTTACCCGGGTGTGTTTCCGGTGCGCCGTGTCTTCGGGATGGTGCATGACTACACCGCAATTTCCGTCGGCCTGGTCGTGGGTGGTGAAGCAACGCTGCCGATTTTCAGTGTGATGGTCTGGGTGACCCTGGGTAACGGTATGCGCTTCGGCTCGCGTTATCTGGCGATTGCAGCCTCGCTCGCGCTGCTGGCGATATTGATCATCTATCAATTGACGCCTTACTGGCAGGCGCAACCATTTGTGGTGCTGATGCTGATCGCTGTCACAATTCTGGTGCCCGGCTACGCTCACATTTTGTTGGTAAGGGCTCGGCAGGCGTCAGAGCAGGCGACTGTCGCCAACCGTGAAAAAGAGCGTTTTCTCGCTCAGGCGAGCCATGATCTGCGCCAGCCCATTCACTCCATCGGCATGTTCACTGCGTGCCTGCGCGCCAGCCCGCTTGGCGAATACGAGCGGCAACTGGTCGACAACATCGATCGTTCCCTGCACAACCTTTCGCAGTTGTTTCGATCGATTCTGGATATCTACACGCTGGACAGCGGCAAGGTGTCGGCCAAGTCGGACGTGGTCAATCTGGGCGACATGCTCAATGAAATCGTGCAGCAAAATACGGCGGCTGCCCGATGGGCCGGCGTGGAGTTGAGAGTCAGGCCTTGTCGACGCTGGGTCAGAGTCGATGCCACATTGCTTGCCACGATGGTGCAGAACATTCTGTCCAATGCACTCAAATATGCCCCCGAGCACCCGGTGCTGATCGGTGTGCGTCGCCGCAACGGTGGCTTGTCGATCAGCGTGCACGATCAGGGGCGTGGCATTGCGGCGGAGCATCTGCCCAAAGTCTGCGACGAGTTTTACCGCATCCGGCATGTGCGCGACAAGGACGTGGAAGGCGTAGGGCTGGGGTTGTCCATCGTCAAGCGACTCAGTCAGATTCTGGAAGTACAGATCACTATCGATTCGCGGGTCAACCGCGGCACCACGGTGACCATTCACGGACTTGAAGAAGTGAGTGCTCCGGTACAGCCTGTGCGCAGAAAACCATTGGGCGACAGCCTGCTAAAAGGCGTCAGGATCTGTCTGGTGGAAGACGACCGCAACGTGCTGATGGCCACCGCCGCATTGTTGGAGCGATGGGGGTGCGAAGTCCAGACCGCGCTTTCAGCCGAGGGCCTGACTACCAATTGCGACATCATCGTCGCCGATTATGATCTGGGTACGACGGCCAACGGCCTTGATTGCATCGAAAGCATAAGGGCTGCCCGAGGCTGGGACGTACCGGCACTCATCGTCACCGGGCGAGAGATGGACGTCGTTCTTGAATCGTTGCATGGCGCGGAAGTGTCCGTACTGTCCAAGCCGCTGCGACCATCGGAATTGCGCCTGAACCTGTTGTCGGTTCGCGAGAGGCGGGTGAATGTGCCCTGATCTGGCCAGGGCACACAGGGCATCAACCAATGAATGGCCCACGAATGTCTGACGGTGGAGGCACGTCAGGGAATGGATAGACGCAGACCGGATCAGGCTTGATCACGCCAACACCGGGTACCGGCATGATGGTGAAATCAGCACCACCGGACACCCGCTGCAATTCGGCATCTGTCAGTTCATGAGTGTTAATGGTTTCTAGGGGCCGGGACATCATGTCAACTCTCCTGGTCGCTATGAGCGTTTTCACTGAGGCCGCCAACAGCGACAGCTGCAAACATGCCGGCGAATCCAATGTAGCTCCATTGAAAGTCCAGGCTGGCGGCGATCAGAAAAGAAACCGCTGTGAGCCAGAACAGTAATGACGAATTGACGGCTTTCCCAAATACTTTATAACGATCGGATGTCATAGGGTTCTCCTAAGTACTGCATAAGTGCCTGTAGCACAGTGTTCACGCAGCATGACAAAACGTGTTATTGCGCCATCTGGTAGCTTTGGAACGCATCAAAAGCGCTGACAGCTGCTACACCGGCCAGTATCACTCCGGCACCGACCGCAGTCGCAGGCGCCAGAGCGGTAGCCGCCACCACCACACCAATGGCCGCAACGCCTTCGCCGGTGCTCATGCCACCGTTGATCTGTGACATTTCCTGCTCGTTGAGTTCGCGCATCATCAATTCTTTATTCATGGATCATTACCTTTTTATGGAGTCAGTTACTACCTGACGGGTAAGTAAGCCGATGCTCGTCAAGGCTGTTCAGACACAGCCTGTTCCGCGCTAAAGGCAGCGACAATACTCAACGAGTGCGCAGTTAAATCAAATAGTGCAGGTGTGCTAAACGGCACGCACTGGCAGAGTTGCGCAACGCTCCGCATCACACGTGCAGGGCTGTCCAGTCTTCGATCAATCCGGCATACAACTCGACGCATTGGTGAAGTTTGTCGACTTCACAATACTCATCGACCTTGTGCGCCATAGCGGGCTCCCCCGGGCCGAGAATAAGGGTGGGCGGATAGCCGATGGCGGGGAGCAGCACGGCAGCATCGGTAAAGTAGGGCACTGCCTTTTCCTCCAGGGGAGCGTCATGCAAGGCCTGGCAGCGTGCAAAAACCTGTTGCACCCAAGGCTCGTCGGGGCTGGCACAAATACCAGGCAGATCAATCAGGGTGCTCAACTCCGCGCTGCTGCCCAGGTGGGCCGCCAGCCGTCCGCGAATTTCATCGTGGTCCAGATTCGGTGCAGTGCGCAGGTCCAGGGTGAACGCTGCGTAGTCCGGCACCGAGTTGATGTTCAGGCCGCCGCTGATGGTGCCGACGTTCAGCGTCGGCTTGCGCATGAGTGGATGTGCAGGGCCTACTTCAAAGGTCTGCGCGCGGCCAATGTGTTCGGCGGCCAGGTAGATAGCGTTCACGCCTTCTTCCGGCATGGCGCCGTGGGCCGTCAGGCCATGGCTGGCGCAGCGCAGCCATAACGCGCCTTTGTGCCCGAGTATCGGGTAGTTGGCCGTCGGCTCTCCGATCAGCAGTGCGCCCAGTTCACCGAGCAAGTGGGGCGCGTCACTGCACAGTGCCTTGGCGCCGTCACAGCCGGTTTCCTCTCCGCCGGTGAGTATCAGGCGAACGCCGGGCCCGCGTCGAATGGAATCACGGCTGCGCTGGCAGGCCACGATGAAGGCGGCAATGCCCGCTTTCATGTCGCTGGATCCTCGCCCGTAAAGCCGGCCGTCGGCAATCTCACCGGCAAACGGCGAGTGACTCCAGGTGGCATTGCCGAGCGGTACGGTATCCAGGTGGCCGGTGAACCCCAGCGGTTTGCCGGGGCCGTCGCCCTCAAGCCAGGCGACCAGATTGAAACGGCGCTCACCGAAACGCTGCAGCTCGCAGACAAAACCGTGGCGGCTCAGCTGCTCGGCAAGAAAAGCCGCACACGCTTCCTCGTCGCCCGGCGGGTTGAGGGTCTGGAACGCTAACAGTGCACGGGTCAGGGCTATCGGGTCATCGAGCATCGGAGCCTCCGGTCAGGTACGGCGGGTCAGCCAGTCGAGGCTGTTGATCCAGAAGCGGCGATAGCCTTCCCAGTCGAGAAAAGCTTCCGGCAGCCAGTGTTCGGAAAGGTCGCTGGTCCAGGCCAGAGAGCGTCCGGCACCGACTTCGCGCGCGGCAAGCAGCGGGTGCCGAGAGCCTTCGACGGTGGCCAGCAATTGAGCTTCGGGATGCAACTCAACTTCGTTGTAGCCAAGCAGGTACGGCCATTCGCCGCCCAGGCCTTGCAGTATCGGGTGATCGCTGTCGATCTGCGGCAGAAAGCCTTCCGGCACTTCGACACGATCGTCGTAAGGCAGGCAGCGCACAGGCAAGACGTCCTCGACAGGCGTTCCGCGGTAGCGCGCGCCGCCGTTGATGCCTTGAAAGCTGAAGTAGCCGCCGACCATCATCAATGCACCGCCCTGCAAGACGTATTCGCGAAGGGCTTTGAGGCGGTTGGGCGTACGCTTGCCACGCAGCCAGGTGTCCGGGTGCAGCAGCAGGGTATTGGCACCGATGTCGGAGAGGATCACCGCCTGATACTGACTGAGTGCTTCAACCGTGGCCGGAAAGTCGATCTGTGCCTGATCGGCGCACATCTGCGTGATCTGATAGTCGCTGTCTGTCATCGCCGCAAGCAAACGCCGTGCGCCATTGTGCGCGGTGACGCTGTCGAACTGATCGAAGCCCTTGATGTGGGTTGACGTGCTGACCCATGATTCGCCAGCCAGCAATACGGACTGTTTCATGACGTTGCATTCCTCTGCGATGAAAAAGGAGCCTGGAAGCCGCGCTGGAAGACCCGGCGCGGGTTGTCGATCAAAAGGTTTTCGAGTTGTTCACCGGTAACGCCATGGCGGCGCAGGCGCGGGACAAAGTGTTTCAGCAGGTAGCCATAACCATGGCCGCCATAGCGAGTCAGCATGGTTTTCAGAAAAACGTCCTGAGACAACAGCACCTGCGAGCCGAAGCCGTGCTCGATCAGGGCGACGATGGCCCGCGCGTTTTCTTCATCGCTGGGCGACTGCGCGTGCTCGTCGGCGAAGTAGTAACCCATGCCGATCATGTCGTATTCCAGAAACGCGCCGCGTGCCGCCAGCGCATGCTGATACGCAGGGTCGCTGTGGCTCGGGTTCATGTGGCACAGCACCGTATGGCGCAGGTCGGCGCCTTCAGCCTCAACGATGTCCAGTACCCGGTGGCCGAGGCGCTCCCAGCCAGGCAGGTGCACCGAGAGCGGCACGCCGGTCGCAGCACTTGCACGGGCTGCGGCGCGCAGGGATTTTTCTTCGTCAGCCGTGAACGCGGCAGAAACACCAATCTCGCCGATCAGGCCGGCAATCACCTCGGGCTTCTCTTCACCGCCGCCCACGTCATGAATGATCTGCTCCGCCAGTTGTTCAACCGAGCGTTCGTGCACGTAATGCGGGTGCGAGGGTTCCAGATAGAAACCGGCACCCATGATGATATTCAAGCCGGTCAGACGGGAAATCCGCTGCAAGGCCTGCGGGTCGCGGCCGATGCCCAGATTGGTCGGATCGACCACCGTTTCCCCGCCCAGCGCCCGGTACTTCAGCAGTTCTTCGCACGCGAGGTCGACATCGAACAACTGACAATTGTCGCGGCTGACCAGCGGGTTCATGTGCAGCTCGCCGAGCAGTTCGATGCTCACCGGGCGCTCGGCCAGGTGCCGTTCGCCGCAGCAACTGGGTGCGACCCATTTGCCCGATGCGTCGAGCAGAATGTGTTCGTGCATCAAAGTGACGCCAAGGCGCTCGACTGGCATTGGCCCCAGCACCGTCATGGCATGGCCGCTGTCGACGCCGAGTGGAAGGGGGGAAGGATGACGAAACAGGCTCATGCTCCAGCCCTCCCGAGTGGGCGGCCGGTACGTAGAATGCGTGTGTTCAGCCAGATCGCCAGCAGTACGATCAGGCCCGTGGCGATTTGCGTGTAGAACGGTGAGACGTGGGCCAGAATCAGCCCGTTCTTGATCGCTGCCATGGTCAGTACCCCCAACAGTGTGCCGACAATCGTGCCGAAGCCACCGAACAGGCTGGTGCTGCCGAGGACCACGGCGGCAATCACTTCCAGTTCGAAACCTTCGCCCTGATTCGAGGAGCCACTGCCCAGCCTGGCCGTGACGATCATGCCCGCCAGGGCGGCGGCCATGCCACTGAGCATGTAGACCCGCAGCAGCACCCCGCGATGATTCACCCCGGCACGGCGCACGCTTTCAGCGTTGGCACCGATACCCGTGAGGTAGCGGCCAAAGCGCATTTTGCCGAGCACCAACACCCCGCCCAGTGTGACCAGCAAGGCCAGCCAGGCGGTCAGCGGCACGCCGAGAAACCAGCCGCGACCCAAGGCCAGAAACGCTGCTTCCTCGCGTGGAACGGGGATCGAATAGCCTTGCGTCAGCAGCATCGCCAAGCCACGAATAATGGTCAGGGTGGCCAGGGTGACGATAAAGGCCGGGATGCCCGCGTAGGCGATGAAGTAGCCGTTCAGCGCCCCGATCATCGCGCCGACGGCAAGCCCGCCGAGCAGAACCAGCGGCCAGGGCAAATGCCAGGCATTGAGTGCCATGGCTGCCAGCGCACCGACCAGCGCCAGGGTCGAGCCAACGGACAGGTCGATGCCGCCGGTGGTGACCACCAGCGTCATCGCCACCGCGACAATCAGTAACGGCGCGTTTTGCCGGATAACGTTGAGCAGGTTGGCACCGCTTAAAAAGTTATCGGTCACCAGCGCGAACAGCACAAAGCACAGGGCGAAAAACAGGCCGATGCTGACCACGCCGGGAAAGTCGTGCAGCAGGCGCTTGAACAGCGACTGCGGCAGAATGCGTTGGCGCGTGAGATCGAGCGTTTTCATGGCGTCATATCCTTTCAGGCGCTAGCGGAGCGGGCAGTGAATTTGTGCCCGACGATGAGTTCGACGACCTCGTTGAGGTCGGTGTCGGCGATCCTTCGCTCGGCCAGATTGGCGCCGTCATACATCACCATGAGGCGGTCACAGACCAGAAACAGGTCCTGCAACCTGTGGGTGATCAGAATCACGCTGACGCCTTGGCGGCTGATGGTACGAATCAACTCCAGCACCGCTTCGACTTCGGCTACCGCGAGGGCAGCGGTGGGCTCGTCCATGATCAGAACCTTAGGCCCGAAGGCGGCCGCGCGGGCAATCGCAACGGCCTGGCGCTGGCCACCGGAAAGGTGTCGTACCTGCGCGCGGGTATCCGGAATGGTGATGCCCAATGCTTCAAGAATCTGCCGTGCTTCGCGGTGCATGCGCGTCTCATCGAGCAACGGCACGCCGAGCACGCGGCGCATCGGTTCGCGGCCCATGAAGAGGTTTCCGGCCACATCGACGGTGTCACACAGCGACAGGTCCTGATACACCATCTGGATATGGCAGCGCTGTGCATCTGCCGGACCGCTGAAACTGACTTCCTCGCCATCGATGGCGATTCGTCCGCTGGTGGGGAGCTCCGCACCTGACAGAATCTTGGTCAGCGTGGATTTGCCTGCGCCGTTGTCGCCCACCAGCCCCAGCACTTCACCGGGCTGCAACAGCAGATCGACACCGCGTAACGAGGCTATCGAGCCATAGTGTTTAGTGATGGCACTCATCTGTACCCGAGGCACTTCGCCAGGCGTCTGCATGCTGAGCCCCTTATTTGAATTCGGCGCGATAGGCTGCCAGGTTGGCTTTGGTCACCAGCGTGACGGGAATACTCTGTTCGCGAGCCACGGTTTTTCCGGACAACAGCGCCAGTGCCGACTCCACCGCCGTCTTGCCCATGGCCTGCGTGTTCTGTTGCACCACCACCGCGACAGAGCCGTCATCCAGACCCTGCACTGCCTGAGAGGACAGGTCCCACCCGAAAATCCTGACCCGCTCGCCCGCACCTTGCGACATGCTCGCGGCAACCGAGCCAATCAGGGCGGGTTCGCCAGTGGCATAAATGATCTGCAGATCAGGGTTGGCGGTCAGCAGGTTTTCCGCCGCCGCCTGGGCGGTGTCCTGCACATTGTTACCGTCGACGGTATTGACGATCTTCGCCTGGCTGGCGGTCTTTGCCAGGCCCTCGCGGAAACCGTCCAGACGCAGATTCTGTACATAAGAGCCGAGGGCTCCGACCACGCCGATGCTGGCCTTGCCCGCCAGTTCGCGGTTGATGTATTCGCCGGTGTACTGGCCGATCTGTCGGGCTGCCTCGCGGTTATCCACACCGACCTGTACGGCATTGTCGCCATTAATCACAGCGTCGATTGCCACCACCGGGATTCCCGCCTGCGCAGCTGCGGTGACCGCAGGTTTGATACCGTTGACGTCGATGGCGCAGACCAGAATGGCGTCGACCTTGTCCTGAATATAGGCCTCGATGGCGTCGTTCTGGGCTGACGGATTGTCGTTGGCGTTGAACACCACCAGCTCTGCTCCGGCAGCTTTCGCCGCAGCCTGTGCGCCCTGGGTAATCTGGGTGAAATACAGCGCCTGCTGGTTGACCTGTACCAGAGCCAGACGTTTGCCGGTCTGGGCCTGAATGATGGGTGACAACGCCAAGGCCAGAACAGCGCCGAGGGTCAGGGTGAAACGCTTGCTAAAACGCAGCATTGCCATCCTCCTAGTCTGTTTGCCGGTGCGGCAAATCAGATCGGTAAACCGGTTTACCAGTCGTTTCAAAAAAAAGACAAATGAGCTTTGTCTTCAGGTTTGAGAACTGGAGAAAGCAGATTGTGTGCCATTTTTTTCACGATCCTGGCCAGTCACCGTACGTCCTTGATGCGCCACAGTTTTCCGCAATCATCGGCTTTTCAGGATGCCGATGGCAGTGCACCGATTTAAGGCCGGGTGTTACTGGTTGCCCCGCAATCAGTCACTGCGCGTTGCTACCGTGCCCCGGCAGATCAACTCTACGGGTACGCGCACGACGTCCTGTGTACAGTCGCCGCCCGCCATGCGCTGCAGCAATTGCGCCACGCCGAGACGGCCAAGCTCCCTGGAGGACTGGCGGATGGTACACAGCGGTGGGGTCAGCAGACTGGCATACACGGCGTCGTCGAACCCCACCAGCGACATGGCGCCGGGCACGCTGATATTGCGCTCACGCAGGACATCGAGTACGCCCAGAGCGATGAAGTCACTGGCGGCGAAAATCGCCTCCGGAGGGTGGGGCAGGGTGAGCAGCTGAGCGGTTGCGATACGCCCGAACTCACGGCTGTAATCCCCGAAGCACAGGTATTCCGGCACCTCTGCGATGCCCGCCAGCGCCAGCGCTTCCCGGTAGCCGGCATAGCGCTCGCGGGCACTCATCAAGGCCGACGGCCCGGACACATGAGCGATGCGTCGATGGCCATGGCGGATCAGATAGTCAGTCGCCAGGCGACCACCCTGATGGTTGTCGGCGAACACTTTGGGCTGCGAGGTGCCGGGAACGTCTTCGTCGAGCAGAATGATATTGCGGTAGCTCGCCAACTGACTGGCCAGCGTGCCGTCGTCCGGACGGTTGCTGACCAGTAGCAAGCCATCGACGTTACGTGAATCCAGCCAGCGCACAAAGGTGCTTTCACGTTCAAGCAGGTTGCGGGTGACACACAGCACCAGGTTATACCCGTTGGCGGACGCCTCTTCCTCGGCCGCGTCTGCCAGCTCGGCAAAAAACGGGTTGGCGATGTCCGGCAGCACCAGACCAATGGTCTCACTGCCGCCTTTGCTCAGGCGCCGGGCCAGACTGTTGCCCCGGTAGTCCAGCGCCTTGATCGCCGTGTCGATACGTTTCGCGGTCTCCGGCGGCAGGCTGATACTTCGATTCAGGTAGCGCGACACCGCAGCCTTGGAAAGGCCGGCATGGTTGGCGACATCCTGAAGTGTTACGGGTCTGGTCATGGCGGTCGGATTTTATACCTGAAAAACGAAGCATTGACGTGAGGTGCCGGTATCTTCTCATGCGTGCCCGAACAGCCCGACGATTTTCTCTGCGGGTGACGTCGAAAAAATCCATGTGGGGCGTTGGTCGGCCAGATCTCGTTAACCTTTTGCACGTTGGCGACACGCTCTGCTCGGGCAAATGTGTGCGGTCTGGAGCTTTTAGTGGGTCACTGAATATGGCGCATTATGTATATGTTGTCGTATGACTTATGTCTGATCACTTCACACACTACGATCACGCAAGTAGCTTAGGTATTCATTGCATTGGCTTTAAGACATTCGCCACGAATGTCGATCACTTACAGTGATGGTTCTCCATTGAAGAAGTCCCTCTTGTTTGCTTAATGGAACCGCACAGCACACTGCGACACTCATTTACTCAATTTTCCAGTAAATGCGGGCGATGAGTGTTTGCGATGAATGCCATTCAGCCAATTATAAGCTCTGCTTATTTTCAATATTCTCTCGGTGATAGCGACTGGCTGCTTTCTCGGGTCTCTTCATTATCAGCAGGCGTTATCCATGAGTGGATCAACCCGAAAAGTGGCTATTTGCCTTGTGAGTATCGGTTGATGGCATTCAAGTCTGATAACGGTCCTGATGCCTGTAACTCCAGGGACGAATGTTCATCGCGTGCCGCAAGACGAACGTTCAGGAGGGCTTAATGATAAATCCCGTAAAACACAATTTCAGTCACCTTGGGTTTTCAAACGCTCAAAGTACCTCAGCACTGGGGCCTGCCAGTAATAAAGTGCCCAACTTTGTTTCGCGAGGGCGAGGCAAGGGAGTTCCAGTGGAGCAATTCAATACTGTTGAAGAGTGTCGTTTGGCGGGGCGGCAGGACAGCGTACTGGATTCGATAGACGGCAAAGAGTTCATGCGACTGCTGCAGAAGTACACGGCCTCTGAAACAACCGAAGAAGAATTTGCGGATCTGAGGGCCGCCATACCGCGCTACTCCATTGAGTTGGCCGAGTCGGATCACCCTAAAGTGCTTTATCGGGGGATATCTCTGGATGATGAGACTGCGTCGCTGTTACTGAATACCTCCAAGGGTTACCGCAGTCGCGAAATAGCCCATGGTCTTATTCACGGCCTGCGCGTGGTTAAAGGCGTTTACACCGCGACCGGGGTGGCCAGTGCCTCGACAGTGTCAGCCGTTTCGCAAGGCTTTGCGCTGGTGAACGCGAACAGGAAAAAAGAAACACCGGTTCTTTTTGTACTGAAAGCGATGCCTGCCGTTCCCGCGCTCAACCACAGTGGTGCGAAGGGGGTGACACTCAGTGAGAGCCGGTTGCCGTTATCGGTGGCCAGCAAGAGTGAACATGAAGTCATTCTGGATATCACCAACCGGTACGAAATTACGCAGGCTCGCCGGAGCGGTGAGTTCATTGTCGTCGACATGACGGTTTTAGGACGGTCCAAGAGGGGAGGTGAATTCGCTCTCGTCGAGACTGACAAATGGAAACAACTCTCTGGCGCCAAGGGCTCTAATCCAGGTGGATTGTTTCAAGCGCCCAATGGCGTTAAGTGGTATGTGAAAACCAACCCGTCTGCCAATAGGCTTCGAAACGAGGTGCTTGCCTCCAGGCTGTACCGTGCCGCAGGAATCGATGTTCCTGACATAGAGCTGGCGTCCCGCAAAGGCAAGCCCGCACTGATTTCAAAACTGATAGTAGGGAACCCCAAAGACCTCGATACGCTGGCAAAAAATAGCCAGTTGAAGTGCGGCTTTGCTGTGGATGCCTGGCTGGCGAACTGGGATGTCATCGGTCTGACGGGGGACAATGTCATCTTCAATCACCGTAACAAACCTGTGCGCATCGACCTTGGCGGCGCGCTGGTTTTCCGCGCCCAAGGGGAGCACAAGGGTAATCAGTTCGGTACCACGCCCATGGAACTGGTCACGATGCTGTCTCGTGAAGACAATTCGTCCAGTCGCGTCTTTCGGAACATCGAGCGTAATGACATCCGCGAGGGTATTGCAGCGATAGAAAAAATACCGGATGCGCGTATTGCCGCACTTTGCGCAGAGCACGGTCCTGGCAATCACAGCGAACGCATTGAGCTCGGTAAAAGACTGATCAGTCGGAAGAAGTGGCTGGTCGATATGAAGCAGACGCTTCCTTATATTCATCGCCAAAAGAACGAGCGTGGCAATGTTGTCACTGTTAAAAATCCCACGTCTCCCAGCGCTTTGGATACGTGGCGTGATCGATACGCCACAGCCGTTTTTGTACCCCACAGCGCTGTCCGTGGCAGCATGAACAACCTGCCGTTCAGATCATTTACGCCCCCCAACACAATGGATGGCTGGCGCCGATTTACAACCCGGGCGGTCAACTTCACAGAGCCGGAATTTAAGCGTTCCCAGCACCTTGCTCCCGCCAGTGGAGCGATCATTTTTGAGCCCGACGGCAGGGTGTGGATCACCGAGCCGACCAATCACCCGTTCGGCGCAACGCACGCTTTTCCCAAGGGAAAGCAGGAAGCCGGTTTGAACTTGAGGACCAATGCACTCAAGGAAGTCTACGAAGAGACGGGGCTTCTGGTGAAGCTCCACGGCTTCATCGGTGACTACGACCGAACAACATCCCGAACTCGTTATTACCTTGCCAAACGGATCGATGGAACACCGTCCGATATGGGCTTTGAATCTCAAAGCGTCAAGCTGGCAAACATTACCGAGGCCAAAAGACTGCTACCCAACGCCGTGGATGTTGCCATCTTGCGAGACGCAGAGCGGGCTTATCTAAAGGGCCCCTTTTAATGAATCTTCATCTGCTTGAGCGCTGACAGACGATAAAGAGGATTTCTGAAGCCCTGCACAAAAACCCGTTCACCCAAACGCGTTACCTCCACAAAAAGGAGTAATGAAATGAGTATGAATACCTCTGTAAGCAACAACAGCCCGGGGTGGTCCCCTGTTTCATCGGGCAACCAGGCTCCGAGTCCGGACTATTCAGGTAAATCGTCGAGCAATGCCGTGCACTTTCTTCCTCCGGAAAGTACCCGGCGCTCGCCGAACACGGTGAGTTGGGGGAATGGCGCGCCGACAACCGCCACCGCCGGGAATGGACGAGCAGGAGGGGGCGATCAAAGTGACTTGATCGAGGCGTTGACGACGCTGATTCAGGCGCTGCTGAAACGCTTGCTCGGTGATTCTTCCGCAAGTAACTCTTCTGCAAATAACCCTTCCGAGAACCCGTCCCCTGCTTCGTCCGGGCCAGGTCGAGCTTCTGCTTCTACCGGCGGCGCTGCCAGTTCGACGCCAGACTCAGGACTGTCTGAGCAGTCAAATCAAGCCCAACCGTTCAATAACACTGGCTTGGGTTCTCATGGCGGCGCGAATACGGTTCCTGACCGAATTGCGTCTCCTGAGGCAGCGCAAAAAATGGTCGAAGACGTGAAAAATGCCGGAGGGGAAACACTTCGTATCCAGATGACCCATGACCAGATCAATGACCCGGCGCAAATGGCCAAGCTCAAGGCGATGGTCCATGCCGGCGACAAACAAGGGGTCAGGATTCAGTTTACGTTTCGTGACAACGCCAATGGCGGTGGTGGCAACGTCTTGTCCGGCGACAAGCTCCGACAAGCCGCCGACGATGTCAAAAACGTGGTATCTGCCCTTGGAAACCATCCGAGTTTTGTACTCGATACGTTCAATGAGGGCGGCAAGAGTGCCACTCAAGGTTGGGCCGATATGCAGAGCACGCTGATCAAATCAGCCCGCGACGCAGGTTACAAAGGCGACATCGTGGTGGAGGACAGCAATTGGGGTGGTGGTCTGACAGCCGGCGGGGAAAGCGGACTGGTCAAATACGCTGATCAGTTGAAAGCCGCCAACGGCAACAACAACCCTGGCCTGATCGGCAGCATCCATGAGTACGCCAGCGGTGCTGATGCCTCCTCGCGTCTGTCATCGGAGATCAAGGCGCTTACGAGCGCGGGCTTCAAGCCGCAAATCGGTGAAGTCGGCAACGCCAACTGGACCGGAGGCGGTAACTTCGAACAGCGCGACGGCGCCAACCAGGCCGTGAAAGACAACATGGGCGCCCTGAAAGCGGCCGGTGCCGATGTGCTGCCATGGATGGACCAGTTCGAGAACGGCAAGATCAAACACGATGTCGGTTTCTCGAAAGGCGATCAGTTTTCCTGATCCTGTTTCATGGAACCTGATGTGCCTGTTGACCACTCAGCGGGCAGCTATCTGCGAGGTCGTCAACGACCAGTGCAGAGCGGCGAGTTGGAGAGATTGCGCAGAGGCTGCGCTATCTGCGCAACCCCCTTTTTTCATGACCGATAAGTAGCAGGTATAAAAGCTATGCCTATCAACAGACCCGCCTTCAATTTAAAACTCAATACGGCAATTGCCCAGCCGACTGTGAAGAAGGATGCAGGTGCAGAATTGCGCCGTTTGAATCAGAGCGAAGTGCGTGCCAACACACAGACACGTTTTGCCGTTAATCACCGTGCCCCCACTTATGACGTCGCGCAAAGCGCGCTGGGCGAAAATCACGGTGGCTGGACTGCCGCCAATCATTTCAAGATGACGGGGTCTGAAGTCTTCATCCATATGGATCGCCTGGAGCCGAACTGCAAGGGAGAGTTTGCCGGAGACAAGATCCACCTCAGCGTGGCGCCTGAGGATGTACCGAACGCATTCAATGCGATAGGCAAAATACTGCAGGCGAGCGACAGCCCGGTGGACTCGTGGAAAGTGACTGACATGAAGTGCCTGCAGGCAGAGATGCCGGCGGCAAAGCAGCGTGTGGCGCTGGGCGCTCAGTTCACAATCTACGCCAAGCCTGACCGTGCAGATAACACCTACAGCCCAGAGTACATGGGCAAAATGAGGGGGATGATCAGCAGTATCGAACAGGAGTTGAGCTCCGCCGGTGTGAGGCAGAGCAGCCATCGCCCGGACTCCGATGTCTCCCCTGGGCACTGGAGCTATGCGTCTTACCGCAATGAGCATAAAAGCAACCGATCAGGGACTTCCAATCAGCACAGGAACCTGGAGGCAGAGCCTTTTTTCCAGTTGGTCTCATTCTCTGACGGGGCTTCAGGGTCATCCAGGTCCAGCGCTGGCCATCAGGCTTTGCTGACACCATCGTGGGCCCGATAAGGCTGTTTTTCTGAGCGCTGCCGTGCGCCCGGGGTTTCTATCGTGAAATGTGAGTGTCGAAAGAAACGCTGGTTGCACGGCGACAGCTTCGGGTTCACCGGTGCAGGATCACCTGATGAATCTCCTGCAACGGGATGATCCGCTGCGCCGCGTTCAGTTTGATCGCTTCCTTGGGCATGCCGAATACCACGCAGCTGGCTTCGTCCTGAGCCACTGTCGCGCTGCCGGCGTCGAGCATTTCCTTGAGCCCGCGTGCGCCGTCGTCGCCCATGCCAGTCATGATGATGCCGGTGGCGTTCTTGCCGGCGAATTTGGCCACCGAACGGAACAGCACGTCCACCGAAGGACGATGGCGGTTGACCAGCGGGCCGTCGATGACTTGGACGTGGTAGTAGGCGCCGCTGCGCGTGACCATCATGTGTTTGCCGCCGGGGGCGATCAACGCGAGGCCGGGCAGGATGCGGTCGTTGTTTCTGGCCTCGCGCACCTCGATCTGACTCAGGCTGTTCAGGCGTTCGGCGAACGATGCGGTGAATTTTTCCGGCATGTGCTGGACGATGACCATGCCGGGACAGACGCGTGGCAGGGCCGTCAGAACCGCTTCAAGTGCCTGTGTACCGCCTGTCGAGGTGCCGATGGCGACGATGCGTTCAGTGGTCTGCGCCATGGCATGGCCGCTGGCAGCCGGCAAAATGGCATCGGCGGTCAGTTTGCTGGCCGGGGTCAGCACCGGGGCGGCGGTGCGCTTGCCGAGGTTCCTGACGTTGGAGTTGGCTGCTGCGCGTACTGCTGCAACCAGCTCGGCAGCCGAATCGATGAGGAAGTTCTTCAGGCCGGTGGTGGGCTTGGTGATGATTTCCACCGCCCCGGCAGACAGCGCCTGCAATGAGGTTTCCGCGCCTTTCTGGGTCAGCGACGAGCAGATCACCACCGGTGTCGGCCGCTCGCTCATGATCTTCTTGAGAAAGGTGATGCCGTCCATGCGCGGCATTTCCACGTCCAGCACAATGACGTCCGGCCATTCCTGAGCGAGCTTGCTCATGGCGAATATCGGGTCTGACGCCGCACCCATCACGTGAATATCGGGGGTGTCGTTGAGAATGGCCACCAGCACCTGGCGTACCACGGCCGAATCATCGACCAGCAGTACGCTGATTTTTTTGTTTGGCATCTTTTTCCATTGCTTCCATTGGTTGGTGCCTGACCCATACGTTTCCGTCCCACAGGTCGAAGATGATGCTGCGATGGCCGGTGCTGCCCAGATCCTGAGCCATCAGCTTCAAGCGGTGCTGTTCGGCCAGCGCAAGCGCCGCATGAACGTTGCTGTCAGCGACGTTCTGCATGTGCGGATCATGGCGATGAGCTGGAAACATTTCGCCGCCGCCAAACAGTTTGACCTGATATTCCTCCGGCAGGGTGCCATTGGCCAGTGCATGGCGAATGAGTATTTCCATCGCTTCGTCAGCGTACCTGCCGTCCAGTGGCTGATGCCTGCGTATGCGCCCGGGCAACATGAAGTGGCACATGCCGCCAATATGCCGCCACGGGTGCCAGAAGGTAATCGCCACGCATGAACCCAGCAACGTGCGCAGGCGAGTCGGCCGGGTCTGAAAGACCACTTCGCCAGGCCCCAGCACTATTTCGGCTACACCGACAGGCGTGTTCATGGTTTGCGGTAAATCGAAGGGGAGACCATTTTCAACATGTCATTTACACCGTTCAGGCTTTCTGAGTGGCTGATGATGAAATAGCCTCCTGGCTTGAGACGCGGGATCAACCGCGCCACCACTTTGCTTTTGGTTTCCTGATCGAAATAAATCATCACGTTGCGCAGGAAGATTACGTCGAACTCGCCCAGATCCGGCAGGGTGTCATTGAGATTGACCTGCACGAAACTGACCCGGCTGCGCAACGACTTGTCGATCAGGAAGGTCCCTTCCTGGCGACCTATGCCTTTCAGACAGTATTTGAACAGCAAAGGTTGCGGTAACGTCTCGGTGCGTTCCATGGGGTAGTGACCGCTGCGCGCCTTGCTCAGCACGCGGGTGCTGATGTCCGAACCGACCACTTCCCAAGGCGTGGTGCCCAGTTGTTCGGCCAGGGTCATGGCCAGGCTGTAGGGCTCTTCGCCAGACGAACTGGCAGCGCTCCAGATACGGAACATTTTGCCGTGCGTGACCTTGGGCAGCACCTGCTGACGCAGAAAATCGAAGTGCTTGGGTTCGCGGAAGAAATACGTTTCGTTGGTGGTCAGCAGGTCTAGCGCCACTTGCAGCTCGCCGTTGCGCTGATCGTTCATGATCAGCTTGAAATACTCGCCATAGTTGTCCAGCTCGTAATGCTTGAGACGCTTGAACAGGCGGCCGGCGACCAGCGCTTTCTTGGCCAGCGTCAGTTTGATGCCCGCAGCGTTGTACAGCCAGTTCTGGAACTGGCCGAATTCGCGATCGGTGAGCGACGCTGTATCAGGCATGTGCAGACCTCACGTCGCATCGACGTCGGGCGGCAGCGACTGGCTTGCCTCGGCAAGGCTGGACATTTCATCGATGGACAACACGCGGTCGACCTCAAGAACGATCACGAACTTGCCGTCGACCTTGGCCATGCCGCTGATGAAGTCGGCGCGAATTCGCGCACCGAAGTTCGGCGGCGGCTCGATCTGCGACGCCGGAATCTCCAGCACCGCCGAGACATTGTCGACCAGCAGACCGATGTCCTGCGGCTGGCCGTCCTCGCTGTTGGCCTCGATGATGATCACGCACGAACGCCGAGTGATATCCGAGTTCTGCCGCCCGAAGCGCGCCGACAGATCGACCACCGGCACCACCGCGCCGCGCAGATTGATCACCCCGCGTACGAAGGCGGGCATCATCGGCACCACCGTCAGGCTGCCGTACTCGATGATTTCCTTGATGCCCAGAATGCCGATGGCGAACATCTCGCCACCGAGCATGAAAGTCAGGTACTGCGCCTCTTCTTCGACCGTCGCTGCGGTCTGCCGAGTCGTGACCAATGAGCCCATGTCGTTCTCCCTTGGAGTCTCTATCGAAGCCGGCAATCAGAAACGGGTAAATTCCGATTCGTCCGGGGCGCCCGCCATGCTTTGCGCAAATGCCTTGCGCGGAGCCTGCTGTGGAGGGCGCGGAGGCTGACGGTTCGGGCTGTTGCGGCTGTCGAACGTAGCGTTCTGCGCGACGGCCCGTGGCGATGCGTCGAGGGTGAAGAAACTCATGGCCTGTTGCAGTTGTTCGGCCTGGCTGCTCATTTCTTCAGCTGTGGCCGCCAGTTCTTCGCTGCTCGATGCGTTTTGCTGGGTGACCTGGTTGAGCTGGGTCATGGCAGTGTTGATCTGCGCCACACCGGCTGCCTGCTCTTCCGACGCGGCACTGATTTCCTGCACAAGGTCGGAGGTCTTGTTGATCGAGGGCACCATCTCGTCCAGCAACTTGCCGGCCTTCTCGGCCATGTCCACGCTGCTCGACGACAACTCGCCGATTTCCTGCGCGGCCACCTGGCTGCGTTCGGCCAGCTTGCGCACCTCGGCGGCCACAACCGCAAACCCCTTGCCATGTTCGCCGGCACGCGCGGCTTCGATGGCAGCGTTGAGGGCGAGCAGGTTGGTCTGGTAAGCGATGTCGTCGATGATGCTGATGCGCTGGGCGATTTTCTTCATCGCCACAACGGTCTGCTGCACCGATTCTCCGCCATCGGTGGCCTCCTTGGCGGCCTTGCTGGCCATGCCATCGGTGACTTTGGCGTTCTCGGTGTTCTGGTTGATGCTGGCGCTCATCTGCTCGACCGACGCGCTGGTCTCTTCGACGCTGGCGGCCTGTTCGCTGGTGGCCTGGCTCATCGACTGAGCGGTGGCGCTGACTTCTTCCGAGGCACTGGCCAGGTTGTCGGCGGCATTACGCACTTCGCCGATGATGTGCGACAGCTTGCCGACCATGTTGCGCATGGCGTTGAGCACCATGCCGGTCTCGTCCTTGGAACCGTGGCCGATGTGGGCGTTGAGGTTGCCCTCTGCCAGCTGCTCGGCGGCCGTTGCAGCCTCTTTCAGCGGGCGGGAGATGATCCGGGCGATGAACAGCGCCAGGCCGAGACCGATCAACAAGGCTGCAACCAGCACGACGACGATCGAGATGCGTGCGTTTTCGTACAGCGTGGTGCCTTTGTCACCAGCAGCAGTCGCCCCGGCGTCGTTGAGCTCGACCATTTTTTGCAACTGACTGGTCACTTCGTCGAAATGCGTTTTGGACTCGCCCTTCAGCAGCGCTCGTGCCTGGGCTTCGAGGCCCTGACGGGACATGTCGAACAACTCGTTGCTGCTCTTGAGGTACGCAGCCCATGTCGAGGTAACGCCATTGAACAGTTGGCGATCTTCGTCACTGACCACCAGCTTGTCATAGGTGGCCAGGCGGGTTTCGAACTGTTTGCGAGAGTCTGCGGCTTCAAGCTCCATCTGCGCCTTTTCCTGGGCGGTGTCGGCTGCAATATGGCGGTTTTCCTTCAAGCGATAGTTGGCGGCGAAGAAGCGCATGCCCGAAGCCGCGCGCATGGACGGCATCCAGTTTTCCTTGATGTCCTGAGCGGCCTGGTTGACCTGGCCGAGCTGGATGATGGCAAAGACTCCCATGGCCGCGGTCAACGCCAGAACCACCAGAAACGAGGTAATCAGCTTGGTGGAAATCTTCAGATCGTAGAACCATTTCATTGAAGTAACTCCTTGGGAATTGCGAATCCGTCAGCGAGAAGTGGGCAACAGGGATTGAGGCGCCTGGGTCGAGCGGGCCTCCATGTGTACGATCTGGTTAAGCAGGGCGGGTATGTCGAGAATCAACGCCACCGCGCCGCTGCCCAGAATCGTCGAGCCGCTGATGCCGCGCAGCGCGCCGAACAGCTTGCCCAGAGGTTTGATAACGGTTTGGAACTCGCCAAGCAGGTCATCGACCACCAGACCGGCCTTGTGCTCGGCGTAACGCACCACCACCACGTTCTGGCGCCTGGCGGCCGGGCCTTCATGATTGAAGTGGTCACGCAGGTAGACCAGCGGCAGCACTTCGCCACGCAGGTCCAGGTAGCCGCTGTCGCGGGTCAACTGCCGGTTGTGTTCGTCCAGCTCGATGCATTCCTGCACCATGTCCAGCGGGATTACGTACGTCGACTGATCGATACCGACCAGAAAACCGTTGATGATCGCCAGCGTCAGCGGCAGGCGGATGCGCACGATGGTGCCCTGACCGGGCTGACTGTCCAGATCCACCGTGCCGCGCAGCAAGGTGATGTTGCGCTTGACCACGTCCATGCCGACACCGCGCCCCGAAAGGTTGGTGACGGCCTCGGCAGTGGAAAAACCTGGCTCGAAAATCAGGTTGTAGATTTCCTGATCGGTGAGGCTTGCGCCGGCCGCCACCAGTCCGCGTTGCTGGGCCTTGTCGAGGATGCGCTCGCGGTTGAGTCCGGCCCCGTCGTCGGCGATTTCAATGACGATGCTGCCCGAGTCGTGGTACGCGTTGAGGCTCAAATGACCTTTGGCCGGTTTGCCTGCTGCGCGACGTGCTTCGGCGCTCTCGATGCCGTGGTCCATGGAGTTGCGCAGCAGGTGCATGAGCGGGTCGCCGATCTTTTCGACGACGGTCTTGTCCAGTTCGGTCTCCGCACCATTGATGATCAGGTCAATGTCCTTGCCCAGTTCCTGGCTGACATCGCGCACCACACGGCGGAAGCGATTGAAGGTATCGCCGATGGGGATCATGCGCAGGTGCAGCGCGCCATCCAGAATCTGCTCGACCAGCCCCGATACGGTGGAACTGGCTTCCTGAAGCGGGTCGTTGTCGCACGACTTGGCCAGCAGGCTGGCACCAGCGCTGGCAATGACCAGCTCGCCGACCAGATTGATCAACTCGTCGAGCTTGTCGGCGTTGACCCGCACATAGCGGCCATCCTTGTTTTTCTGCTCGCTGGCCGAAGCGGGGCGCTCTACAACGGTTGCCGTTGCCGTTGCCGTTGCCGTTGCGGGCGTACGAGGCACTGCGCGCTGATCGCCCAGCAGTTTGCCGCTGGCCACCAGAGGGCTGTGCTCGGGCTGCGAGACCAGTTCGGTGCCGGTAGGCTCAAGGTGGTCTGGCGTCTCGTTCACCGGGGTGATTTCCACGGCGCAGTCTTCACGCACGAAATCGAAGACTTCGTTGATCGCGGCGTGCCCGGCAGCAGAGCGGAAATCGATCTCGAAACCCAAGTGGCAGGATTCCGGGTCCCACGCCTCAACTGCCGGAATACTGTCGGTTACCGTCGTGACCTGGACCATCTGCCCCAGGGTATTGAGGTAGCGCAGGAACGACAGCGGGTCCATGCCGTTGCGAAAAACATCCACGCCAAAGCGCAGCGAGATATGCCAGAGCACTTCAGCTGACTGTTCATCATCACTGACGACCGACGCACTGGTGCTGTCAGCGGCCCCGACGCTGGCCGGTGCCTGGAAGACCTGCAATGCCTGACGCAACGCCACCTCACGCTCCAGGGCAGGCGGCTGCAACTGCTCGCCACGGCTGGCAACCACGTCGATCAACTCAAGCATGTGATCGCCGGATTTGAGCAGCACGGCGATCAGCTCGGCGCTTACCGAAACGCTGCCTTCACGCAGACGATCCAGCACGTCTTCGACGATGTGAGTAAAACTGACGATAGGCGTCAGCCCGAACAGTCCGGCCGAGCCTTTGATGGTGTGCGCTGCGCGGAAAACCGCGCCGATCGCGTCCTGGTCGCCGGGCTCGCTTTCGAGTTGCAGGAGGGATTCCTCCATGGCCTGCAACAGCTCACGCGCTTCAACGATGAACGTCTGCTGTGCCTGATCGAGATTAATACTCACGATGACTTCCTTGATCGATCACTGGGCCGTACTGCAAATGGACGCGCTACAGCACCACACCCGGATTACATAACTCGAAGGTTTCGCTGACCGCCTTGCTTTGCCCGGTCAGGTGCAGCGAAGTCCCGGTCTTGCCGGCTTCGCGCTGAATCACTGCCAGCAGTTGCAGGCCGGCGCCGTCCATCTCGGTGACCTGTGAAAGATCAACCTCCAGGCGTGCAGCAGCGCCGATCTGTGGCAGTAATCTGGCGGCCAGTTCGGTCACGGTGTAGATCGTCAACTCGCCGTCTATCTGCACGCGTGCAGTGTCGTTGGTGCTCTCGTCTGGCGTGGGCATGCTGGCCTCCAGGGGCCTGAGTCTCAGGGCAGGATCAGCTTGGAAACCGCTGCGAGCATTTGTGCCGGCTGAAACGGTTTGACGACCCACGCCTTGGCGCCTGCGGCCTGACCTTCGGCCTTTTTCGATTCCTGGGATTCGGTGGTCAGCATGATGATGGGCGTGAACTTGTAGCTGGCCAGCTTCTTCACTTCCTTGACGAAAGTGATGCCGTCCATGTTTGGCATGTTCACGTCGCTGATGATCAGGTGCACTTTCTGCCCGGTGAGCTTGCCCAGTGCATCCTTCCCGTCACAGGCTTCGATAACGTCGTATCCGGCACTCTTCAGCGCGATACCGACGACTTGCCGGACGCTGCTTGAATCGTCGACCACCAATACACTCTTAGCCATGATTTACTCCTAGAAAAACGTGATTTCCTGCGAATCCTGCTGTGCTGCCGATTCACCTCGGTGAGTGCGACGCTGCTCGTCGGTCGCGTAGGTGGACTCCATGCGCGCCAGCCATTGCCGGGCGTCGATGGCGACCGCCTCATCAGGGGATTGGCTAGCCTGCAGAAGGTGCGCGTGCAACGAGTCGATGTTGTCGCGTACGTGGGCGAGAATCTGGCTGACCCGGTCCTGAAACTGCAGGTTCACCAGAACCTCGGTCATTTCGTCGCGAATCCCGTAGCTCTCCTGCTTGAGCAGGTCGGCGGACTCGGCTAGGCGACCGGTGATGCTCTGGAAGCGCTCCAGTACGTTCTGAATGCTTTGCTCGGAAGCGGCCACCGAATGGCTGTCCTGATCGGCGCCGCTCGATGCAGCCTGCACCAGCTGGGTGATGGCGTTGTTGATGATGTCGACCTTGGCGGACATCTGCTGACCGGTTTCGCTGGACTTGCTCGACAGGCTGCGCACCGCGTCGGCCACCACGGCAAAGCCACGGCCCGCTTCACCGGCACGCGCCGCCTCGATGGCCGCGTTGAGGGCCAGCAGGTTGGTCTGTGCGGCAATCGCTGCAACGTCGGCGGCCATGGTGCGTAATTCGCCGGTGTAGGCGGTGAGGCTGCGGACCTGGGAGAGCGTCTGGTCGCGGCTGGCCTGGGTGGATTTGAGCGAGTCGATTACCCGGCTTAGTTCGCTGTCGCTCTGCGACAACACTTTCAGCGCACCGTCGGCGTTCTGACCGTCCAGTTCACCGGCAGCGTGCTGCGACGCCTGCACGGTTTCCTGCAGGCGCTCGGAAATGCCCATGAAACGCGTGCTCAGCTCGACGATGGCGGTTTCGGTCTGCTGGCGCGAGCTCTCGACCTGCTTGGCCCAGATCGGCATGGCACCAAGGAGGATTTCATTGAACTGGGCGCTGGAGGCCATGGCGCTGCTTTGAGCGCTATGTGCCTGATGATGGTCCAGCGCCTGAGCCACTGCGTGGCGCACTTCGTTCTGCTGTGAGCGGGCAGACCAGGCACAAGCGCCGAAACCGATCACCAGCAATGCAGCGCAAGCCACCAGATTGTCGGTGCCCATGCCGAACTGAGAGAGAATCCAGGCAATGGCGGGGACGACGGGAATGAGTGAGAACCAGATGAAACGCGGATGACGTTGCGCAGGAGTGCTACTGAATTGATTCGACATCATGGGTTCGATCCCTGAACAGTGCAGCGTTGTACACGACTCAATGGTTATCTGCGCGCCGCAGACAAACTTGATACCAGTACGAGAGCCTTCCGTCCGATTGCTTGGCGCACAACCCGATCCTGTTAAAAATAGCGGGTATTCGGGGCACCGCAAGTCGGCGCAGCAAACGCGTTGGCAGAACAGCCGGATTCACTTAGGAGAGGACGCAGAGCGTCCGGAACGGCATGCGACGCAGAGCGCCGCACGATAGTGAGATGATCGTTCCGCACGCTCCAGCGTGGGAATGCAGTTCACGACGCTCTGCGTCGCAACAGGACGCGGAACGTCCGGAATGGCATGCGACGCAGAGCGCCGCACGATAGTGAGATGATCGTTCCTCACGCTCCAGCGTGGGAATGCGTTTTACGACGCTCTGCGTCGCAACAGGACGCAGAGCGTCCGGAATGGCATGCGACGCAGAGCGCCGCACGATAGTTGCGGTGATCGTTCCGCACGCTCCAGCGTGGGAATGCAGTTCACGACGCTCTGCGTCGCAAGTTCTACGCTGCGCCGTACAGTCAAGAGCGAACGCAGAGCGTCCAGAACGGCATGCCCACGCGAAGCACGGGCACGGCGGCGTTCTCCCGTACGCCTCTCGTCTGGCGTACCTTAGTGCAGCTTCATCCGCGGTTCGGTGCCTTTGCCGATCTTGCTGCCCAGCATCAGCATCAAGGTACGGAAGGTGCCGTACAGCGCCATCTGGTGCATGCGGTACAGCGATACATAGAACATGCGCGCCAGCCAGCCTTCAAGCATCACGCTGCCCATCAGGTTACCCATCAGATTGCCGACCGCCGAGAAGCTCGACAGCGAGATCAGCGAGCCGTAGTCCTTGTAGGTGTACTCAGGCAACGTCTTGCCTTCGATCCGTAAGCGCAGCGATTTGACCAGCAAGGACGCCTGCTGGTGGGCGGCCTGAGCGCGCGGCGGGACGTTGCGGTCGGTGCCTTTTTGCGGGCAGGCCGCGCAGTCACCGAAGGCGAAGATATTTTCGTCACGGGTGGTTTGCAGCGTCGGCAGCACTTGCAACTGATTGATCCGGTTGCTTTCCAGGCCATCCAGTTCCTGCAGGAAGGCCGGGGCACGGATACCTGCCGCCCAGACCTTCAAGCTCGCCGGAATGACCTGCCCGGTAGCAGTGATCAAACCATCAGCCGTCACTTCACTGACTGCCGCATTGGTCAGCACCGTCACGCCGAGTTTTTCCAGCGTCTTGTGCACCGGCGCGCCGATGCGCTCAGGCAGCGCGGGCAACACCCGTGGCCCGGCTTCGATCACCGTGATGCGCAGGTTTTCCGGCTTGATCTGGCCCAGCCCGTAAGCCGCCAGCTCATGCGCCGCGTTGTGCAGTTCTGCCGCCAGCTCGACACCGGTTGCACCGGCACCCACGATGGCCACGGTGATTTCCTGTGCGCTGTCGGCTTGGCCGGCGTGGGCGCGCAGGTAGTGGTTGAGCAGTTGCTGGTGAAAGCGCTCGGCCTGTTTGCGGCTGTCGAGAAACAGGCAGTGTTCTGCCGCGCCCTTGGTGCCGAAGTCGTTGGTGGTGCTGCCCACGGCGATGACCAGCGAGTCGTAACCCAGGCTGCGTGCCGGAACCAGTTCTGCGCCGTTTTCATCCAGCGTCTCGGCCAGATGAATCTGGCGGCTGGCGCGGTCCAGACCGGTCATGCGCCCGAGTTGAAACTGAAAGTTGTTCCACTTGGCCTGAGCCACGTAGTTCAACTCGTCCTCATACGAGTTGAGCGAACCGGCAGCCACTTCGTGCAACAGCGGTTTCCAGATATGCGTCAGGTTGGCATCAACCAGCGTGACACTGGCCGTGCCTTTCTTGCCCAGGGTCTTGCCCAGACTGGTAGCCAGCTCCAGACCGCCAGCGCCTCCGCCAACGATAACAATACGATGCGTCATAAGGATTACTCGGAAGGTTTAAGGAATTCGGGGGGAGCTCGATCTTCGCGAGCGCAAGGCAGCTCATAGCGTCAGAAGGCTCAATAAAGGGTTCATCACCACACTGTCCGTTTCAGGAGCGGCCTGCGCTCGACTGGATGCCGGTGTGCCTGAAGGTACTCTTCGACACACCTTTGCGGTTCCGGGTTCAGGTGGCTGCTCAATTTATGCGTTGTCTCAAGCGTGCTGACGGGCAGGGGGCCAGGGATCAGTGATTTCCAGCGGCTCGACTTGCAACACATCGTCCAGGCGGATGATGCCGCTTTGTAACACTCGCGCAGTGATTCCGCCATGCCCACGCACCGCCTGGAACGTCCCGTGACCAAGGCGTTGTTCAAGTCGCGCACACGGCTGACACCAGCCGGTGGTTTCGAAAATCGCCTGACCGATCCGGAAGCGTCGATTCTTCAGGCTGAACAGGTTGATGCCACTGATCACCAGATTGCGCCGCAAATCCTGCGGCACGATGGGGTTATCCGCCGCGCGGTTCAGCAACGAGCCAACCACCGCCAGATGTTCCCACTGGATCAACGTCACCTGCCGCGCATTGCGCGGGCCGGGCCGCGAGTGATCGCCGGTCAGACCCGCTTCGCGACGCGCTTCCACGGCATCCAGCTCGATCATCTCGACCCGCGATTGCGGGCGCACGCCTATCCAGCGCACGCGACCTTGTTGCGGCACATCGGCCAGCAGTTCCTGCAAGGGGCTCATAAACTGATTCCAACATCGAAAACGACACTGCGCCCCAGATTGGTACGCAGAAAATCCGGTGCGCCGGGATGCGCGAACAATACCCGAGCGAAGGTCGGCCCCACCAGCGACAACGAGCGCCAGCCCTGACGCAGGTATTCGGTCGGTGGTGGAAAGTGACTGTTGAGGTCCAGCACCTCGCGCTTGAGGCTGGCGAAGGCAATGATATCCAGCCCGCCCAAGTCGATGCCGCGTTCGCGATAATTGGTGGATTTCTTGCGCAGGGTAGGGGCAAGTCGGTGCAGCAGTTCAGAGGCCGGAATCCGCTTGGGCTTGGCCTCCCGACGTACCAGTTGGCTCAACGAGAACGCACTTCGTCGTCGCGCCAGTTCCTCGCGCCACTCGTCATTGAGACGCCGCCCCTCATCCAGCACGAAAAACACCTCGAAGCGCCCGTCACGAAACAGCACATCCGGCGGCTCCTGACTGGCAGGCGTGAAGTCCTCATTGCGATGCGCAATGTTCAGCCCCTGCAACAGGCGCTGACAAACCCAACGCTCACGCTCCCACTTCCGCGCATTGGAAAGAAAGGCGTTGGCTTGTTCGGCCTGGATCGTCAACAGGCGCAGGTAGTCTGAGTCATCCATAGGGCCAAGCTTAGCGTTCAAGTTGCCATGACTGGAAGAGTGAATGCAGGGGTGTAGACTGGCAATTCATTTTTTGATCGCTTGCGAAAAAATGCCCGCAGGCGCCGTTTTTATCGAGGATCGACCTGTGAAGCTTCTGCCCATTCTGCTGCTTGCCTTGCTGCCCCTCACCGCCAACGCCCTGCAAGTCGGCGAGCGTCTGTCTTCCTGGACACTGCTCGATCAATACGACCAGCCCTACACCCTGAACAACCAGACACAAACCCTGCTGGTCGCACGCAGCATGGACGCCGCGAAACTAGTCAACGCTGCCCTTCAGGACAAGCCAAAAGGCTTTCTGGAATCACGCCACACGGTGTATGTCGCTGACATCCAGAAAATGCCAACCATCATCGCCAAAATGTTCGCCATCCCCAAAATGCGCGATTACAGCTACCGCGTAATGCTCGATCGAGACGCGCGCATCGTGCCGCAGTACGCAGGCGATGACGATAAAGTGCTGTGGTTACAGTTGCGCGACGGGCAGTTGGTCAGCCAGCAACAGTTTGGCAGTGCTGATGCGTTGAGGGCTGCGTTGGAGCATAAATAATCGCGGGACATTAGCGTCGTGGGAGCGAGCTTGCTCGCGAAAGGGCCATCACAGGCGTCCTGAGATGCGGCTGAAAGATAGCCCTCGTAGTTGCGTAAAGCGAGTTGCTTCACATCGACTTGTTATCAATGTCCCCTGTGCGGAGCCTCCAGATCACCCGAGAACAACTCATCCTCGGCATCCGGGCTCACCGGGATCGCATGCTCTTCAGAAGCCCAGGCTCCCAGGTCGATCAGTTTGCAGCGCTCGGAGCAGAACGGGCGGCTCGGACTGGCTGCGCTCCATTCCACCGGGGCGTCGCAGGTTGGGCATTGAACGGTCATTGGTTGGCTCATGATTGGCCTCCACGCAAAGTAAGGTAAAAGTGGTGCAGCCGCTCGACTTCGCTGTTCAGCCAAGCGTGATCGCGGTCGTTGACCAGCACATCGTTGGCATGACGCAGGCGGTCTTCACGCTGGATCTGCACTTTGAGAATTGCTTCGACCTGCTCCTGGCTGGAGCTGTCGCGCAGCATGGTGCGTTCTATCTGCAGGTGCGGCGGAGCATCGATCACCAGCAGCCTCTGGACCATGCGGTATTGCCCGGACTCGACCAGCAGTGGCGAGACCAGAATGGCATACGGCGATTTGGCCTTGGCCAGATGGCTGACGATTTCCTGATTGATCAGTGGATGCAGCAGCGCTTCCAGCCAGCGCCGCTGCTCGGGGTTTTCGAAGATCAGCTTGCGCAGCGCGCCACGGTCCAGTTCGCCGCTGGTCTGTAGCACGCCTGTACCGAAGTGCGCCGCTATCTGCTCCAGCGCCGGGCGCCCGGGCTCGACTACCCAGCGGGCGGCATGATCGGCATCCACAGTGTCGACGCCAAGGTCGCTAAAGCACTTCGCCGCTGCACTTTTACCGCTACCGATGCCGCCAGTCAGGCCAAGAATCCAGGGTTTTTCATCAGGGTGAGTCATCTGAAACCGGCAAACTGCATGTAAGAGTCGGTTATTTGACCACCCCAGAGCAAAGCGATCCACCCCGCAATGGCCAGATAAGGACCAAAGGGGATCGGCGTACCGCTTTCGACCCTGCGCACACGCATCATGATCACCCCAAGCACCGCGCCCACCAGCGACGATAACAGGATGGTCAACGGCAAAATCTGCCAGCCGCCCCACGCGCCCAGCATGGCCAGCAACTTGAAGTCGCCATAACCCATGCCTTCCTTGCCGGTCACCAGCTTGAACAGCCAGAACACCGACCACAGCGCCAGATAGCCGGCCACCGCTCCCCACAGCGCATCGTTCAGCGAGGTGAACAGCCCGAAGGCGTTGACGATCAGGCCCAGCCACAGCAGTGGCAGCACCAGAGAGTCAGGTAACAGCTGGTGGTCGGCGTCGATCAGACTCATCGCCAGCAGGCCCCAGCTCAACACCAGTATCGCCGCTGCCTGCCAGCCGAAGCCGAAATGCCAGGCGACGTAGGCCGACAACACTGCGCAGGTCAGCTCGACCAGCGGGTAACGTTGGCTGATCGGCGCTTTGCACTGCGAACATTTACCGCGCAGCAGCAGATAGCTGATGACCGGCAGGTTTTCCCACGGGCGGATTTTGTGCGCGCAGTGCGGGCAATTGGAGTGCGGCAGTATCAGATTGAAGACTGGCTGATCGGGTTCGGCGGGCAGGCCGAGCATTTCGCGGGATTGGGCTTTCCATTCGCGCTCCATCATTTTGGGGAGGCGGTAGACGACTACGTTGAGGAAGCTTCCGACGATGAGGCCGAGTAGGCAGCAGGTAATGACGAAGGCCAGCGGTGAGCTGGCCAGGAAATCGAGGAGGGGCATTTCAGACAACGCTTCCGAGTTTGAAGATGGGGAGATACATGGCAATAACAAGGCCGCCGACGATCACTCCCAAAAAGGCCATGATCATAGGTTCCATCAGGCTGGTCAGGTTGTCGACCATGTTATCGACTTCATCCTCGTAATAAGTGGCTACCTTGTCGAGCATGGTGTCCAGGGCGCCGGATTCTTCGCCAATGGCTGTCATCTGGATCGCAAGGCTTGGGAATACTCCCGTAGATCGCATCGAGAAATTCAATTGCATACCTGTGGAAACGTCTTGCTTGACCTTATTGACTGCATTTTTGAACACTACATTGCCTGTGGCTCCAGCAACCGAGTCCAACGCCTCTACAAGCGGTACACCAGCGGCAAAAGTCGTAGCAAGTGTGCGCGCATAGCGAGCTACCGAAGATTTGAAAATAAGAGGCCCAATGAGTGGTGCCTTTAGCAAAAGACGATCAAGTCCGTCGCGAAATTTTTGAGATTTTTTGTAAGCCCGTTTAAATAAAAAAAATCCTGAAAACAATAGGCCAACGATTAACAGCCACCACTCCTGAACAATTTTTGAAAGACCAATAACCATTAGAGTGAACGCAGGTAAGTCCGCACCAAAACCAGCAAACACGGATTGAAACTGCGGTACCACTTTGATCAACAAAATACCTGATACAATAATCGCTACGATCAACACGGCGATTGGGTATGTCATTGCTTTTTTTATTTTAGCCTTGAGCTTTTCCGTCTTTTCCTTATAGCTTGCCACTCGGTCCAGCAGACTCTCAAGTGCCCCTGCTTGCTCACCGGCATCTACCAAGTTGCAAAACAAGTCATCGAAATATTCCGGTTTCTGTCGCAATGCCGTCGCAAAGCTGTTGCCGGCCGACACCTCCTGCTTGAGTGAACCCACGAGCGTACGCATGTTCGGGTTTTCAGCACCCTCGCTGATGATGTCAAACGACTGCAGCAATGGAACGCCGGCTTTCATCATTGTGGCCATCTGCCGAGAAAAAAAAGCTATATCCAGTGGCTTTATTTTCTTGCCCTTACCGAAGATCGAAGCGGACTTCTTGCGCACTTTGGTCGGATTGATGCCTTGCTTGCGCAGTTGTGCTTTTACAAGTGCCAGGTTATGGCCGCTCAGTTCTCCACTGGTTTTAGTGCCTTTCTTGTCCACACCTTCCCACGTGTAAACGATGACTTTGACTGCCTTGCTGGCCATGTTTAATCCTTGGTCACGCGATTGACTTCTTCAAGGCTGGTGATGCCCTGCATAGCTTTCGAAAGGCCCGAGGTTCGCAAGTCGTTGAAGCCGTCCTTACGCATCTGCCTGGAAATCTCTAATGAGTTGCCTTCTTCCATGATTATGCGCTCCAGTTCCGCTGTTTTCTTGACGACTTCGTAAATACCGACCCTGCCTCTATAGCCACTATTGCAATGCTCACAGCCCACTGGGCCATAAATCTTGAAAGTGCCAATCTTATCTTCAGGAAAACCTTCTCGAATCAGTGTCTCGCGAGGAATATCGAGTTCTTTCTTGCAGTGGCTGCACAACTTGCGCGCAAGGCGCTGCGCAATAATCAGGTTGATTGCTGTAGCAATGTTGAATGCTGCGACACCCATATGATGCAGGCGAGTCAGGGTTTCTGCCGCACTGTTGGTGTGCAGGGTTGACAGCACCATGTGGCCGGTCTGTGACGCCTTGATGGCGATTTCGGCAGTTTCCAAGTCGCGAATCTCGCCGACCATAATTACGTCGGGATCTTGACGCAGGAACGCGCGCAATGCCTGAGAAAAGTCCAGCCCCTGACGCGGATTGACGTTGACTTGGTTGATACCTTCCAGGTTGATCTCCACCGGGTCTTCGGCTGTAGAAATGTTGATGTCTACGGTATTGAGGATATTCAGGCCTGTATACAGCGAAACAGTCTTGCCGGACCCAGTGGGACCAGTTACGAGAATCATGCCCTGCGGCTGTTTCAGCGCTTCCAGATATAGTGCCTTTTGTTCTGGCTCGTAGCCCAGAGCATCAATACCCATCTGCGCGCTGGTCGGGTCTAGGATCCGCATCACAATCTTTTCGCCCCACAGTGTGGGCAAGGTATTCATACGAAAATCGATAGCCTTTGTTTTGGACACCCGCAACTTGACCCTTCCGTCCTGAGGTTTGCGTCGTTCCGAAATATCGAGGCTGGCCATGACCTTCAGGCGCGCAGCAATACGGTTTGCCAGATGGATCGGCGGTCTGGCGACCTCGTGCAGGATGCCATCGGTACGCAAACGTACACGGAAGATCTTTTCGTAGGGCTCGAAGTGCAAGTCGGATGATCCTAATCGGATGGCATCCATAAGCATTTTGTTGACAAATCGCACTACTGGAGCATCGTCAGCATCATTCTGTGTAGCTAGAGAGGTTTCCTTGCCATCGGCCGGTTCGATATCCAAGCCCAGATCGACATCTTCCAGATTACCTAGACCGGTATCACTGTCAAAAAAGCGATCTATTGCAGTGGTCAGCTTGTCATCTTCTACCAGAATCGCTTCGGTATTCAGGCCGGTGCTGAACTGAATATCGGTGACTGCCTGATGATTGGTCGGGTCCGATATGCCAATGAACAGCTTGTTCCCACGTCGCCACAGCGGCAAGGCATGATGCTGTCGAACCAGCTTTTCACTCACTAGGCCTTTAGGCTGGCTTTCTTTGTCCAGACTGGCGAGGTCCATGAATGGCACGCCAAACTGGTCGGAAGCCATCTCTGCCAGTGTCAGACTTTTGACCAGTTTGTTCTGAACCAGATAGCTCACCAACGAAATCTTGTCGCGGCGCGCCTGTTGATACGCTTGTTGCGCAACAGATTCAGTAAGTAGCTCGGCGAGGACCAATTGTTTGGCCAAGCCAGTAAGGACAGCATCAGTCATAAAACCACCAGACACAGACAATGGGTGGGTTATAGCGCAGTCGGGCGGTGCTGCCAAATGGCAGAGAGACATGTGACGAAAATTGTCAGTTTCTGCTGATTTCTGAGCCTTTCTGAGCCTTTCAGAGTCGTGTATTTCGCATATTCTTGCAGCAGTCAGAGCTGCGGTATTGTTGGCACGACCTATGCTTTCTCGATCGCAAGGCACCACATAATTGACGCCTCGGAGAAGTAGCAATGAAAGCACAAAAAGGTTTTACGTTAATCGAACTCATGATCGTAGTTGCGATCATCGGCATTCTAGCTGCCGTCGCAATCCCTTCATATAACACTTACACACTAAAGGCTAAGGTTTCTGAAGCCTCTGCAATTTCTGCTCCGGCGCAGCAAGCACTTGCGCTGGCTTTCAATGACGGTAGTCTATCGACTAATACAACAAATGCATCGTTAGGTTTGCCGGCTGCTACTAGCATAACTAGTAAGTATGTTACTTCTGTCACTGCTGTTGGTACCTCCGCGACCGCAGGTACTGTTACAGTTGTAATGCAAGGTACCGGTAGCGCTGATGTAGATACAAAAAACGTTGTATATACAATGACATGTGTTGCGAGCGCTCAGTGCACATGGGCTGTGGGTGGGAGTGTTACAGCCGCTTACCTTCCTAAAACTTAAGAATTAAATTCCCTTTGTGTCAGGGGCATAGAGTTAGCCTGGTCGTGGGCTGGGCTATTCTTTGTGTGCCACATGCTGTGAATTTTTAAATGCCATGTCTTGCTATAAATAAATGTCCACGATAACTTGCCGAGTATTACTTGGTGATAAAGACTTTCTGAGGTGGTTTTGGTTGTTGTAATTGGCTCTTTGCGGTGTCTTGGTTTCGATATTGGCATTTTAGCTAGTATAATGGTCCTCTTGATGCTGATATCGCACTAACGCCAGTCATTTTTTCAACTGTGGTTTACCACCTGCCAATTCAACCATTTCACCCCTCCGCTCCAGCCTAAGCCTATACCCAATCTCCGCAATCTCCGCAATCTCCGCAATCGCCTCAATCGCAGGCAGCAACTCCAGCCCCAACTCCGAAAGGCTGTACTCCGCAGAAGGTGGCGAAGTCGCCAGCACCGTCCTAATCACCACACCTTTCTCTTCCATCTCCTTAAGCTGATGCCACCGACGCCCAGCGTCCGGTCATCGCCAGACAAACCTACTTGAATGGCCTGCTGGCGGATGGTCGTGATTACCTGCTGGGTAACGATTTTAGCGTTGCCGATACCTACCTGTTCGCGGTAACACGCTGGTCTGTCAATTTTGGCATTTCGCTGGAAGCGCTACCTGTTTTGCAAGCGTTCATGGCCCGAGTCGAAGCACGTCCATCCGTCAAGGCTGTACTGAAAGCGGAAGGTTTTCCCGAACTGTTCAACAAGGCCTGAGCCTGCTAGAGACTCAGATCAGACTCACCTGTTGAAACAATAACGCCCCCGGCGAATGTGCTTCGTTGGGAGCGCTTTGATTCGATTGCTTGGTGCTATGCGATTGCATCGTAGGACATTTCAGCTTTTGTATTAGGTCACTTCCTGATCCACTTCGGTTATCAAAACGTCCGTTGATTGATATCCGAATCAAGCCCAGAATTACTCACCTGATTACCCCACACATGAGGAGAGAGGCTATGAACACTACTACATCACCCAGCCGCCTCCTCGGATTAGGTCTCTATACCCCAGCAGAAGCGTCCTCATACACTGGCATTCCGGCGAAAGACATTCGCAGATGGATGTTTGGCTACAGCGCGGCAGGCGTCGATCACCCCGGCCTCTGGACGCCAGAGGTCGCATTTCTGGACGACAAGCTGCTCGGCTTCCACGACCTGCTGGAAATTCGTTTTGTTCATGCATTTCGCCAGCACGGCGTCAGCTTGCAAGCGATCCGCAGCGCCTCGTTACAAGCCAGAGAAATGTTTGGTCAGCGCTACCCGTTTACGTGCAGACGTTTTCAAACTGACGGGCGAGACATTTTCGCGACCGTCCTGGATGAAACGGGTGATGAGGCTCTGCTGGATCTGGTGAAGCGGCAATACGCGTTCAAGCAGGTCATTACGCCCTCTCTGTACGAGGGCATTGATTACGCAGGTGAAGAGTCGGCAAAGCGCTGGTATCCGGTAAAGCGAAGCAAGGCAGTTGTTTTGGACCCGGCAAGGAATTTTGGCAAACCGGTGTTGGCAACAACGGGAATCGACACAGCAACGATCTATCATTCTTATCTGGCTGAAGGCCAGAACGCGAAGCGTGTGGCTTTACTATATGAGATTGCGCCTGTCGCAGTGAAAGCAGCCGTTAACTATGAGCTTAGCCACGCAGCTTAAGATACGTGGCCAGGCAGTAACTGACTGCTCAGGTTAGGGATTAGCCTCTAACGCACCACCCCATCAACCCGCGCCCGCCCCTTAAACCTCCTCCTAACCCCAACCACAACCATCACCACCAGCAATCCCACCACCACAAAAAAGATCGTATTAAAAATCGGAAACGGCTGATCACGACTCGTCACCGCCTCAACCTCTGTCACGTTGGGGAACATCGACAGGATGGTTATCCGCCAGCCGTAGTAACGGATCAAAGCCAGTTGCTGGGAATCGCGCGAGTAGCCCTGGGCTTTGGCCTGGATGTCGGCGGAGTCGAATTTGAAGTACCACGGGAAGCTCCAGCCGGTGTCTTCGTTGCGGTAGACCACGACTTTCTTGCTGTCCGGGTCTTCGGTGTTGATGAAGTACACGTCGCGGGTCGGGCCGTCTGCCGGGTTTTCGGCGTTGATGACGCCGTCGGCGTCCATTCTTTTGACTTCCACGCCGGTGATCATCACGACATCATGGCGCGGCAGGACGTAGTAGAGGCTTAATGCGCCGATCCCCAGTGCAACGAATACTACAAGCCAAATCGACCTTCTCAGCCACTTCATACCAGCGTCCTCTGTTTAAAATTGCGTGACTTTGCCCTAATCCGAACATTTCGAAGCAAAACAGTTATTACAAAATTCGACAAGGCCGTTGCTGACGGCGTTGTCTCCCGGAGATTGACATGATTTGGTTCCTTGAAGGGCAATCCAGCCAGCGTGAAGTGATCATGGGGGCGCGCGATGCGCTGCCTGCATCGGTACAGATCATCGCTTCGCATCGCCAGCAGCGTTCCGAAATCACCGGGCAGGCCGATATGGCGCTGCAAGAGCCGGTCGATAACGACGAGCGTATCGACTGGGTGCTGCAGACTGCTCGCTCGCTGGGCGTCAAGATTATTGTCGCCGGGCGTACAGGCAGCTTTTACGAAGCGCAGCGTGCGCGTTTTGTCGCTGAAGGGTTGGACCTCGTTACCGGCGGAACGTCCCTGCAGACCTTCATGGATGTCGATGACAAGAGTCGTTTCACGGCGGCGGCCGAGGCGGCGGGGCTGGCGTGTATTCCGGGGATTGCCGTCAGCAATGCCGAGGAGTTGCAGGCGGCTTACGATGCGCTGGCGGTGTCTGGCGAGGTGTGCATCAAGCCGGTGGTCGGGATTTACGGGCGCGGCTTCTGGCGCTTCAAGACCGACGTTGACGATTTTCGTTGTTTCGCCAACCCCGATGCGCGTGAGACGACCTTTCAGGCGTACCTTAATGCTTATCGTCAGGCCGATGATGTTCCCGCCATGCTGCTCATGCCGTACATGCCGGGCAGTGAGTGTTCGGTAGACATGGTCTGCGAGCACGGCAAGGCGGTTGCTTTCGTCGGGCGGCGCAAGGTGGGGCTCAATCAGACTTTCGAGCGTGACAGCGAAGCGGTACAGCTCGCGGTAAGCGCGGCGGAGCATTTTGCCTGCGACGGGCTGATCAATGTACAGACCCGCGACGACGCGGATGGCAAGCCGCGCTTGCTGGAGATCAACCCGCGTTATTCAGGCGGCATTGGCTACACCCGTGAAACCGGCATCAACCTGCCGGGTATTTTCGCGGCACGGCGTCTCGGCTTGAAAGAACCGGAAACACATTGGCTCAAAGATATCCGCGTCAAGGCCATCACGGTCGCTGTACGGGCCTCGGTTTGATCGTGATAATAGATTTTTGCTATCACTAATCGCTCTTATCAGGGAGGATCGGGCATGAAGCTTCTTGCGCCAGGTGCAAACACTGCTTTAGCTAACGCCCACTGCTCCTGGAACCTGGAGAGCGGTAAGTCTTCGGTTTTTGGTGAGTACGCGGCGGTCGCCTTGCTGGCGGTCAACGATAAGCGCCAGCCGATGGGCGACCCAGCGCTGCTGCATCAGGAACAAGGCTGGATGGAGTGGAGCGGCGGCCCTCAGGACGTTGGCTGCACGTTAAGGCTGGACAGGTTGCCGACGGGCAGTGATCGCGTGCTGCTGATGGTCTACGTCTACGCCGCCATGGGGCCGATCCGCGATATTGCCAGCCTGCACCTCAACGTGGATGGCGATATCGAGCACCGCCTGGACCTGCGCGATAACGGCGAAGCTGCGATCATCATCGGCGAGTTCTACAAGCGCAATGAGCAATGGAAATTCCGCGCGCTGAGCGAAGGCTCGGCGTATGGACTGTCGGCGTTCGGGCGCAAGATCGGTCTGGACGTGGACGACCGTCATCCGCGCCGCCCCTCTACGGGGTCGGGGGGCGGGCCGCGGCATGAGTCGGCGACCGGCACGGCGTTCGTGGTCGGCCCGGCGCACGTCATGACCTGTGCGCATGTCATCGAAGACATGGGCGTGTTCTACATCACTTCACTGGAGGGCCGTTACAAGGCCGAGCCGGTGGTCATCGACCGTCGCAACGACATCGCGCTGCTGCGCGTGCAGGGCGCACCGCTGTTGTCTCCGGTTACATTCCGGGACGGGCAGGGCTGTGAGCCGGGTGATACCTTAGCGGTTTTGGGCTATCCACTGGCGTCCATTTCAGGTGGCGGGTTGCAGGTGACTCAGGGCGGGATCTCCGGTCTGTTCGGTCTGCACAACGATGCCAGCCTGTTTCAGTTCACGGCACCGATACAGCCGGGTTCCAGTGGCAGCCCGTTATTCGACAACGGGGGCGCGGTGATTGGCATGGTGACCTCAACCGTACCGGACGGGCAAAACATGAACTTCGCCGTGAAGTCCGCACTGTTGCTGGCCTTTCTGCAGGCGTGCCGCATCGACGCTGCGCATGCCCGCCCGGAAAGGTCGTACACCACCACAGAAATCTCACGCACCGCTCAGTCGTCGTTATGGCTCGTTGAAGCCTCTCGCCAATGAAGTTGGTGTTGCCTGGCTGGTCTGCAGGCGTCAGGGGCTGCGGCCCCGCTAATCAGGAATTTATCGATGGACAGCAGCGCAGCTTTTTCCAACCCTACAAAGCTTCGTGCTGATCTGCTTCGTGGTCGCCTCGATGTCAGCGTCGATTCGTCGACCATCGCTCCGGATTCACTGTTCGGCTTCGCCGAGCGGCGTAACCCCAAGCGCGCGTTTCTCTTCGTGTCCCGAGTCTTGGGGCGCCATATCCCTGCGCGTCCAGGCGTGATGCTGAAAAGTTTTCAGGACCTGGCGCACAAGATCCCCGCAGACCTGCCCGGCCCGGTGCTGGTCATCGGCATGGCCGAAACGGCTGTCGGCCTTGGTGCCGGCGTACACCGTGCCTATAGCGCAACGCGCCCGGATGCCTTGTACATGGTCAGCACGCGCCATCCGACCGGCAGTGCACTGTTTGCCCGCTTTGAAGAAGAGCACAGCCACGCCAGCGCTCATCTGATCCACCTGCCCGTCGATCCGGCGTTACGCGAGATGATGCTCGGTGCCCGTTCGCTGGTGCTGGTCGATGACGAGGCGTCCACAGGCAAGACCTTCATCAACCTGCATCAAGCGTTGGTTGACGCCGGCTTGAGCAAAATCGAGCGGGTGGTGACCTGTGTGCTCACCGACTGGTCGGCGGGCGCGGTCAGTACCTCGATGGGCGCAGTGGCAGAACAGGTTTCGCTGCTGCAAGGCTCTTACTTCTTCGATGAAGACTTAAGCGCGCCGCTGCCTGAGATGCCGGAAGTCGGCACCGTTGCCATGGGTGACTGGCCGCTGGTCACCGCCAACGATTGGGGACGCATGGGTGTGCTCTCGGTGGCCGATACGCTGGCACCCGGTATTACCGTCAAAAAGGGCGAGCGCATTCTGGTGGTTGGCACCAGCGAATTCGTCTGGCGTCCGTTCCTGCTCGCCGAGCGTCTGGAGAAAGCCGGAGCCGACGTGCACTTCAGCTCCACCAGCCGTTCACCGATTGCACTCGGTCACGCCATCGACCATGCGCTGTCGTTCTCCGACAACTATGGCCTGGGCATTCCCAACTTCCTCTACAACGTGCGGCCGGGTCAGTTCGACCGGGTGCTGATCTGTACCGAAACCCCAAGGCAGGCGGTGCCTGCCGAGTTGATCGAAGCACTGAACGCCGAGGTCATCTGCGATGAGTAACGACCGCCCGCTGATCTTCGTCGATCTGGACGACACCCTGTTCCAGACCGCGCGCAAAACGTCGGCTGACATTGAAAAGCACGTCGCAACGCTGGACATCTCTGGTAATGCCAATGGCTACATGACCAATGTGCAGAAGTCGTTCGCGCACTGGCTGCTGGCGCATTCCGATGTGGTGCCGGTGACGGCGCGCAGTGTCGAGGCCTACAGCCGGGTCAAACTGCCGTTCACCGCAGGTGCGATCTGCTCCCATGGTGGCGTGATGCTCGATGTCATGGGACGGCTGGACCATGACTGGAACGAACAGATGAAACAGACCCTGGCCAGTTACCAGTCGCGTCTGCATGAGCTGTCGGCGACGACACTGGCGATCGGTCAGGAACTGGGTTTTTCACTGCGCGGCTGGGTGGTCGAAGAGGCGCAGCTGTTCCATTACGTGGTGACCAAGCACAACGAGAGCGATGACAGCATCCTCGGCAAAGTGCTGGCAGAAGTGCAGGCGCGAGGCTTGCTCGACGGCATGCATATTCATGGTAACGGCAACAATCTGGCCTTTCTGCCCGAAGGGCTGGCCAAGCGTTACGCGGTCCAGGAGTGGCTGCGACGCGACAAGGCGATCAATGGCGAACGCCCGGTGCTCGGTTTTGGCGACAGCATTACCGATCTGGGTTTCATGGAAGAGTGCCACTGGTGGGCGACGCCTGCCCGCAGTCAGTTGGCGAAAATGTTTGTCGGAGCCGCGCATGAGTGATCCCGTTCACGGGCTCGATACGGTCGGTAGTGGCAGTTACCTGCACGACGACGTGCATTTCCTGTTGCGCGGCGTGGCGATGCAGACCACCAGCGTCGAGGAGAAGGAGCGCCTGATTCAGACGCGACAGAAGCACTATTCGGAAATGATCAGCGAGGAGTCAGCGCCCAGCGTCGCTCACAAGGCGCTGTATGAGCGGGCGCTCAAGCAGAACGGCGCGCGCATGGCCGAAGATGTACAGGCCCTGGCCCAGGCGCTTGACCGCGAGTGCCCAGGCGCTGAAATCATTCTGGTGTCGTTCGTGCGCGCCGGTCTGCCGCTGGGTGTGCTGTTGCGACGGGCGCTGATCGATCTGGGCCGCGAAGCGCACCACTACGGCATCAGTATCGTCCGTGATCGCGGCATTGATACGGTGGCGCTTGAAGCCATTATTCAGGCCCACGGCGCGCAGAACATCGTGTTCGTCGACGGCTGGACCGGCAAGGGCGCGATTTCGGGGGAGATCCGTCGCAGTCTGGCGGGCGATACGCGCTTTCCTGATCAGCCACGGCTGGTGGTGCTGGCCGATCCGTGCGGCAGTGCCTGGCTGGCAGCGTCGGCAGAGGACTGGGTGATTCCTTCCGGCATTCTCGGTGCCACGGTGTCCGGTCTGGTGTCGCGCTCTATCTGGCCGACGGACGGCGGGCTGCACGGTTGCGTGGTGTACGAGCAGTTGCGCGACCACGACGTCACGCAGTCTTTTATTGAACAGATCGACAGCCAGCGTCGTCAAAACGGTTCTACGCTCACACTGACACCCTGGACGCTGCCTCAGCGAACCGAACTCAAGGCCGCCGCATTACAGGTGGTTGACCGTCTGGCCGAGCGCTTCGGGATCAATAACTTCAATCGCATCAAGCCGGGCATTGCCGAAGCCACCAGAGCGGTCATGCGCCGCGTGCCGGATCATGTACTGGTGCGCAACCTGGCTGACAGCGACGTGCAATTGCTGTTGCACCTGACCGAAAAAGCGGGGATTCCCGTCGAAGAAGTTGGCGATCTCCTGGGGCCCTATCGGGCTGTGACCATCATTCGGAGTCTGAGCTAATGGCCTTATTCTCGCCTTATGCGCTGGGGGCAACGCTGTACATGCCCGCGACCCGGGACGACATTGTCGACGTGGTGTTCGGTGAAAAGATTCCCGAGCTGCGTTCGCTGGTCGTCTGTCTGGAAGACGCCGTAGCACTGACCGATGTCGACACGGCGTTACTCAATCTTCGTCAGGTACTCACCCGTATCCGCGATCGTGGCGGTCGTCCGGCCGACGGTCCGCTGCTGTTCGTGCGTCCAAGAGACGCTGCGATGGCGCGAATTCTCAACGACTGGCCGCTGATGGCGCACGTCGACGGTTTCGTTGTTCCCAAGCTCTCGCTGAAAAGTCTGACGAACTGGGAGCAGGCCGTCACCAACCCGGCGCTGGCGTTGATGCCTACACTGGAAACCCCTGAAGTGTTCAATCCGACAGCGATGGTCGAGCTGGGGGAAGCCTTGAAGGCCAGTCTGTGCGAGCGGATCATTGCGCTGCGCATCGGGGGCAATGACCTGATGGGCTGCCTGGGGCTGCGCCGTAATCCGGCCATGACCCTGTATTCGACGCCGATGGGGTATGTCATCCCCATGCTGGCGGGTGTCATGGGTTCGCAGGGCTTTGCGCTTACCGCTCCGGTGTTCGAGCAACTGGCTACTCCGGACATTCTGGAGCATGAGCTGGCGCTGGATATTACCAATGGATTGGTCGGTAAAACGGCAATTCACCCCTCGCAGGTCAATATCATTCAGAATGCGCTACGCGTCAGTCTGGAGGACATCAACTCCGCCCGGATGATTTTGAACTCTGTGGCCCCCGCAGTGTTCAAGTACAACGACGCGATGTGTGAACCGGCTACCCACTATAAATGGGCAACCCACATCATGGAGCGCGCCAAATGGCATGGAGTGTTATCCGCACCCGCTTCGATCATGGATGCCAGCATTCGACTCGCTGAGGCAGTTAGCTAGATGATAGAACCTGACCTTGAAACCGTAGAACCTGATCTTGAACCTGCAGGCCCCGATCTTGAAATCGAAGTTGAACAACGCCTGTTGGCGGTTTTCGATTTTGACGGGACCATCACCCGACACGACAGCTTCGTGCCGTTTCTCAAGTTCGCCTTTGGGCAACGAGCCTTCTCTGTGCGTATGGCCCGGCTGGTATTGCCGAGCATCGGCTTTCTTGCCAAGCGCGTGACCCGCGACGAACTGAAAGGGCGCCTGATCAAGGCCTTCCTCAGTGGCGTCGAAGTGCAGTGGCTGCAGCAGAAGGCTGAAGCGTTCTGCCAGTCGCACTGGAAACGCCTGATGCGTCCTGCCGCGCTGGAGTCCATTGCCGCTGAAATCGAGAAGGGTGCCATTGTCACGCTTTGTTCAGCATCGCCTGCTATGGTCCTGCAACCTTTTGCTGATCGCCTGAAAGTAGAGCTGATCGGTACCAATCTGGAAGTGATCGACGGCAAGCTGACCGGCTTGATCGAAGGCAGCAACTGCCGTTGCGACTCGAAAGTTGCACGCCTGGAGAGCGTTTACGGGCCATTGACCCAGTTCCGGGTTCGCGCCTGGGGCGACACCCGAGGTGACCACGAATTGCTCGCCGCTGCTCAGGATGCGCACTGGCGTTTGTTCCATCCGACGTGGCGTCGAGGCCGCTATAAAGGCCCCGTTAACGCCAAGTTACACAATCCTGATGGCAAAGACGGGCCAACACGGTAAGGCTGTAACACTTTTATCCGAAATCCAACGTCACATGGAGCGAAAAATGGCACTCACTTTGGCAAAGAACCAGACGATCTCACTCGAGAAAACTGCTGGTACAGGCCTCAAGAAAGTCAGCATGGGACTTGGATGGGACCCTGAAAAAGCCAGTGGTTTCTTCGGTAAATTGCTCGGTGGTGGCGGCGGCGATATCGACCTGGATGCCTCGTGCATCATGCTCGACGCCGACAAAAAGCCCCTCGATCTTGTCTGGTTCCGCCAGTTGCAATCGCGTGACGGTGCCATTCAGCATTCGGGTGACAACCGTACCGGCGAAGGCGCGGGCGACGATGAAACCATCAGCGTCGATCTGGAAAAACTGCCTGCCACGGTCAAATACCTGGTGTTCACCGTCAATTCGTTCACCGGTCAGAATTTCGAAAAAGTCGCCAACGCCTACTGCCGTATTGTCGACCTGGGCAGCCGTAACGAACTGGGCCGCTTTGATCTGTCCGAAAAAGGCCAGCACACCGGCGTGGTGATGTCCTATCTGGCGCGCACCCCTGCAGGTTGGGATTTCACCGCAGTAGGGCAGGTCACCAATGGCCGTACTGCAGATGATCTGGTCGAGCTGGCGATCGGGGCTGTACGCGCATGACCCAACTTGTCCCGGGCGCCAACGCGCCGGTCGCTGCCGGCCCGCTGACGGTGGAAGTTATTTACTCTCCGCTCGCGGATGCGGATATCGATGTTTCTGCGTTTCTGCTGACCGCTTCCGGCAAGGTCCGTGGCGATCAGGACATGTGTTTCTACGGCCAGAAAAGCGTGAACGGCGGTGCGCTGCAGCAGACGGAAGCGTCAGCCGGACGCGCAGTGTTCAGTCTTGATCCGAGCCGTCTGGACTCGGTCATCGAGAAGGTGGCCCTGACGGCGACCATCTATGAGAACAAGGCCAGTTTTGGCAGCGTGTCGCGCCTGGCCTTGAACATCACCGGTGGTATCGAAGCCGATATCCCTACCAGCGGCATGAAAGAAACCGCGTTGATTCTGGGCGAGTTCTACCTGCGTCAGGGGGCATGGAAGTTCCGTTGCGTGGCCCAGGGTTTTGCTGGCGGCCTTGAGCCATTGGCAAAAAACTTCGGCGTTGAAGTCGCCGCGCCGCAGGATCAGCCTGCACCTGCACCTGCACCTGCACCTGCACCTGTTCCAGCGCCTGTGCCCAAGTCGACCGTCAGTCTGAGCAAGATTACGCTCGACAAGACCCGTGCTTCCATCAGTCTGGAAAAATCCAGTGCCGGTTTCGGTGAGATTCGGGTCAACCTGAACTGGAACCGTCGTAACGACAGCAAGGGCGGTGGCTTCTTCTCTATGAAGAAGAGCAATGCCATCGACCTTGATGTAGGCTGCCTCTTCGAAATGCAGGACGGTCTCAAAGGCGCTGTTCAGGCGCTGGGCAACTCGTTCGGTTCGCTCAACACCGAGCCGTTCATCAAGTTGATGGGCGATGACCGTACCGGCTCGATCAGCGACGGTGAGTGGCTGCATATCAATGGCGCGCACTGGAGCAAGATCCGTCGCATTCTGGTCTACGCGTTCATCTATGAAGGTGCGCCGAACTGGAAGGAAACCGACGGGGTCGTCACCATTCACGCGCCGGGCCAGCCGCCCATCGAGGTTCGCCTCAATGAAGAGGGCGGTCGCCAGGGCATGTGTGCCATTGCCCTGCTGGAAAATGACAACGGTGCGGTCAAGGTGACGCGTCGTGTGGATTTCCATAACGGCCACAGCAACATGGATAAAGCCTACGGATGGGGCATGCGCTGGGCTGCAGGTTCCAAGTAAACATACCGTGGTATTTCTGGGCTGGCTGTGCCGCCTCATGGGAGATAGACATGCTGGACTGGTTGAAAACAAACGCAACAGCTGCTCGCGACAAGCTGGCTTCGGAAGTCTCGAAGTTCAAGAATCGCGAATTCATGGAGGCTGTGGTTTCCGGCTGTGCTCTGGTATCGGCCGCAGACGGTGATATCAGCTCCAGTGAAAAGCAGAAAATGGCCGGCT
>Ga0308164_10000413_pt1 | contig 78221 bp, 69 predicted proteins | sample PhyTR2_FD_201031 | JGI IMG/M metagenome (GOLD analysis project Ga0308164, IMG submission 201031) | Phyllosphere microbial communities from UC Gill Tract Community Farm, Albany, California, United States - DLSLT.R2 | ecosystem: Host-associated > Plants > Phyllosphere > Unclassified | place: USA... | reverse complement strand
AGCGAGACGAGGGTCTTGGGTGGCAGTTCTTCGGTGCCCAGTTCGACCAGAAAATCTTGAGCACTCATTGCGCTGCCTCCAGCTTGGCCAACACTTCATCGCGTAGATCGGGCGGCGCCATCGGGAAGCCGAGACGGGCGCGGGCCTGCAGGTAGGCCTGAGCCACCGAACGGGCCAATGTGCGTACGCGCAGGATGTACTGCTGACGCGCCGTCACGGAAATCGCGCGACGGGCATCCAGCAGGTTGAAGGTGTGCGAGGCCTTGAGGACCATTTCGTAGCCGGGCAATGGCAGCTCCAGCTCGATCAGGCGTGCGGCTTCGCTTTCGTAGAAGTCGAACAGCTCGAACAGTTTGTCGACGTTGGCGTGTTCGAAGTTGTAGGTCGACTGCTCCACCTCGTTCTGGTGGAACACGTCGCCGTAGGTCACTTTGCCGAACGGACCGTCAGCCCAGACCAGATCGTAGACCGAGTCCACGCCCTGCTGGTACATCGCCAGACGCTCAAGGCCATACGTGATTTCGCCGGTGACCGGGTAGCACTCCAGGCCACCGACCTGCTGGAAGTAGGTGAACTGCGAGACTTCCATGCCGTTGAGCCAGATCTCCCAGCCCAGACCCCAGGCGCCCAGCGTCGGCGATTCCCAGTTGTCTTCGACGAAGCGCACGTCATGCACCAGCGGATCGAGGCCGATGTGCTTGAGCGAGCCCAGGTACAGTTCCTGGAAGTTATCCGGGTTCGGCTTGAGAATCACCTGAAACTGGTAATAGTGCTGCAGGCGGTTCGGGTTTTCGCCGTAGCGGCCGTCAGTCGGGCGACGGCTTGGCTGTACGTAAGCGGCGTTCCAGGTTTCCGGGCCTACGGCGCGCAGAAACGTGGCAGTGTGGAACGTGCCGGCGCCTACTTCCATATCGTAGGGCTGAAGTACCACGCAACCTTGTTCTGCCCAGTATTGCTGGAGGGCGAGGATCAAGTCTTGGAAGGTACGCACGGCTGGCGTAGGCTGGCTCACAAATTTCACCTGTGCTGGGCTGCGATTCAAAGAGCGGGAGTATACCCGATTCGGCCGCACGTCCACTCGTTGGGAGCCTATGACACGCTGCTTTTGGTGCAACGAAGACCCCCTGTACATCGCATATCACGATCAGGAGTGGGGAGTGCCGCTGCGCGATGCGCAGAAGCTCTTCGAGTTGCTTTTGCTCGAAGGGTTCCAGGCCGGGCTGTCGTGGATCACGATTCTCAAGCGGCGGGCGCGTTATCGCGAAGTGCTGCACGGCTTTGACGTCGAGCGCCTGGCGCAGTTGAGCGATGCCGAAATAGAGACGCTGATGCTCGATCCGAGCATCATCCGCAACCGCCTCAAGCTCAAGGCCGTGCGCACCAATGCGCGGGCCTGGCTGGCGCTGGAAGACCCGGTCGCGCTGCTCTGGTCGTTTGTCGGCGGTACACCGAAGATCAATCACTTCAAGGATCGCAGCGAAGTCCCGGCGATTACCGCCGAGGCCGAAGCAATGAGCAAGGCACTTAAAAAGGCCGGTTTCACCTTTGTCGGCCCGACCATCTGTTATGCCTACATGCAGGCCAGCGGCATGGTCATGGACCACACCGTCGATTGCGATCGGTATGCGATCCTGAGCCGCTGACGGTTACACTACCCGCCTCGAGAATCTGGGAGTCATCTGTGGATAAGTTCAAAGGCGCCGTAATGGTCGGGGCGTTGCGATTGTTTGCGCTGTTGCCGTGGCGCGCGGTGCAGTGGGCAGGCACCGCGATTGGCTGGCTGATGTGGAAGCTGCCCAACCGTTCGCGGGAAGTGGTACGGATCAACCTGTCCAAGTGTTTCCCCGAGTTGAGCGAGCCGGAGCTGGAAAAGCTCGTTGGCCGCAGCCTGATGGACATCGGCAAGACCCTGACCGAAAGCGCCTGTGCGTGGATCTGGCCAGCACAGAAATCGATCGACCTGGTGCGTGAAGTCGAAGGGCTCGATGTGCTCAAGGATGCGCTGGCGTCCGGCAAGGGCGTAGTCGGCATCACCAGTCACCTGGGCAACTGGGAAGTGCTCAATCACTTCTATTGCAGCCAGTGCAAGCCGATCATTTTCTATCGTCCACCCAAGCTGAAAGCCGTGGACGACCTGTTGCGCAAGCAGCGTGTGCAGTTGGGCAACCGGGTTGCGGCGTCGACCAAGGAAGGCATTCTCAGTGTCATCAAGGAAGTGCGCAAAGGCGGCTCGGTGGGTATTCCGGCCGATCCGGAGCCGGCCGAATCAGCGGGCATCTTCGTGCCCTTCTGCGGCACCCAGGCGCTGACCAGCAAGTTCGTACCGAACATGCTGGCAGGCGGCAAGGCAGTCGGTGTATTCCTGCACGCCATGCGCCTGCCGGACGGCTCGGGTTACAAAGTGGTACTCGAAGCGGCTCCGGAAGCCATGTACAGCACCGACACCGAAACCTCGGCAGCGGCGATGAGCAAAGTGGTCGAGAAATACGTGCGGGCTTACCCTAGCCAGTACATGTGGACCATGAAACGCTTCAAGAAACGCCCGCCAGGCGAAGCGCGCTGGTACTAGATAGAAAGGACTGGACGCAGAGCGTCCGGAACGGCGTGCCCACGCTGGAGCATGGGCACGATAGTGTTTCCCTCAACTGGCCGCCGCAATCAACCCGCGCCGCTCCAGCGCCACCTGAGTGCCCTCCGGACTCATCCGCACCAGGTTCACCGGGATGGATTTGGCCGCAGGAGTGTTGCCATGTTTATCCCGGTTGGCCAGTGGCAGCAGGCCGTTGGTTTCCGGGTAATACGCTGCGCAGCAACCCTGCGGCACGTCGTAGGGTATGACCTTGAAACCCGCTGCACGCCGCGCCGTGGTCGGGTCGAGCGCCGTCTGAAACTCGATGTAGTCCCCGGCTTTCAGCCCCAGGCGTTCGATGTCCTGCGGGTTGAGCATCACCACCATGCGGTCGCCAAAGATGTCCCGATAACGGTCGTCGTTGGAATACACCGTGGTGTTGAACTGGTCATGGCTGCGGATCGTCATCAACTGCAGATGCTCGGCGCCCGGCGGCGTGTCGTCTTCGTCGTAGATGCCTTCGGGAAAGAGGAAGTTGGCCTTGCCCGACTCGGTGTCCCACTTGCGCTCACTGGCGGCATTGGGCAATCGAAAACCTCCGGGTTCTAGGATGCGCTGATTGAAATCGTAAAACTGCTCGGGCAATACTTCTTCGATCTTGTCGCGAATCCTGGCGTAGTCACCCACGTAGCTGTCCCAGTCCACCTTGGGGTTGGGCGCAAGCGTCGCTTTGGCGATACCGGCAATGATGGCGATTTCGGAAATCAGATGTTTCGACGCAGGCTCGAGCATGCCGGTCGAGCCGTGCACCATCGACATCGAGTCCTCCACCGTAATGGTTTGCGCCACACCGTTCTGCAGGTCGCGTTCCGAACGCGCCACGCATGGCAGCAGAAAGGCCTTCTGTCCATGTACCGTCGCACTGCGGTTGAGCTTGGTGTTGACCAGCACCGTCATTTTCAGGCGGCTGACGGTCGGGCAGATCACATCGGTGTCCGGGATGGCGCGGAAGAAATTGCCGCCCATGGAAATGAGTGCTTCCACCTCGCCACGCAACAGGGCTTCGCAGGTCTCGGCCACGGCGTGGCCTTTTTTTCTGGACGCCTCAAAACCGAACACCTTGCTCATGCTGGCCAGAAACGGTTCGCCGGCCTTTTCATAGATGCCCATCGTCCTGTCGCCCTGTACGTTGGAATGCCCGCGCACCGGGCAAGCCCCTGCACCGAGCTTGCCGATGTTGCCGCGCAACAGCAGCAGGTTGATGATCTGCTGCATGGCATCACCGCCACGCTTGTGCTGAGTGATGCCCATCCCCCAGCAGCAGATGACTCCCTTCGAACGCTTATAAACCGCAGCCACCTCTTCGATGGCCTGACGCGTCAGACCCGAATGGCGCTCGATGATGTCCCAGGGCAACTGTCGGCAATAATCGGCGTACTGCTCGAAGCCATGGGTGTGTTCTTCAATGAACGCCACGTCGAGGACGCGCGGCAGGTTTTCACGCTGCGCCACGTCATCGGCTTCGATCACGGCCTTGCAAACGCCTTGCAGGGCGATCATGTCGCCGCCGATCCTGACCTGATGGTACTGCGAGCTGATTTCCACCCCATGCAGACTGAGCATGTCGCGCGGGTCCTGCGGCGCCGCAAAGCGTACCAGCGCCCTTTCCCGCAGCGGGTTGAACGAGATGATGCTTGCGCCCCGGCGTGCGGCGGCGTGCAGCTCGGACATCATGCGCGGGCTGTTGGTCCCGGGGTTCTGGCCGATGATAAAAATCGCGTCGGCGTTTTCGAAATCTTCCAGCGTCGTGGTGCCTTTGCCGACCCCGATCGACTCGGGCAGCGCCGCAGTGGTGGTTTCATGGCACATGTTCGAGCAGTCAGGGAAGTTAGCCATGCCGTACAGCCGACCGAACAGCTGATACAGAAAGGCGGCTTCGTTCGACGTGCGTCCGGAGGTGTACAGCTCCAGTTTCCACGGATCGCTCAGGCCGCGCAGCTCTGCGCCGATCTCGGCGAACGCTTCGTCCCAGGTGACAGGCAGGTATTTGTCAGTGGCGGCGTCGTAGCGCATCGGCTCGGTAATACGGCCTTCTGCTTCCAGCGCGTGATCGCTCCAGGTCGCCAGTTCGCTGACCGTATGCCGGGCGAAGAACTCGGGCGTCACGCGTTTCCTGGTCGATTCCCAGGCCAGTGCCTTGGCACCGTTCTCGCAGTATTCAAAGGTGTGCGGCTTCTTCGGGTCCGGCCAGGAGCAACTGGGGCAATCGAAGCCGCCAGGCTTGTTCATGGACATCAGCGTGCGGTTGCCCTTGATCAGCACATGCTGGTGCAACAGGTGCTTGTTGACCGCACTGAGCGCAGGCCAGCCACCCGCCGGTGTGCCGTCGGTCTGTGATCCTTGAAGCGGGGCTGGGGAATTTTCCGATTCGGACATGGGGTGCGTTCTCTCTCATAAAGCCCGTGCAGGCATGAAGCTCGTGTGTCTGAGATGCACGGGCTCAGAGAGAATTCGCCCGAGTCGACGAGCGTTGCCGACAGGGCGCGTCGGCAAGAGGTTCAGTCAGGGTCACACCCTGTTCAGGAGCGGTTCAGAAAAAGCTCAGGCCGACCTGAAACAGCCGCTCAACCTCGCGGATGCACTTCTTGTCCACAAGGAACATGATCACATGGTCACCGGATTCGATCACGGTGATGTCATGGGCGATAAGCACCTGTTCGTCGCGGATGACTGCGCCGATTGCCGTACCGGTCGGCAGGTTGATGTCCTTGATGGCGCGGCCCACCACCTTGCTGGATTTCGAGTCGCCGTGAGCGACAATCTCGATGGCTTCGGCTGCACCGCGTCGCAGCGAATGCACGCTGACGATATCACCACGGCGCACGTGGGCCAGCAGCGTGCCGATGGTTGCCAACTGCGGGCTGACCGCAACGTCGATTTCGCCACCCTGCACCAGATCGACGTAGGCCGGGTTATTGATCAGCGTCATCACCTTGCGCGCGCCCAGACGCTTGGCCAGCAGCGACGACATGATGTTGGCTTCATCGTCGTTGGTCAGCGCCAGGAACAGGTCGGTGTTGCCGATGTTTTCTTCCAGCAGCAGGTCGCGGTCCGATGAGCTGCCCTGCAGCACCACCGTGCTGTCCAGATGCTCCGACAGATAGCGGCAGCGCGCCGGGCTCACTTCGATGATCTTCACCTGATAGCGGCTTTCGATGGCTTCAGCCAGACGCTCGCCGATGTTGCCGCCACCGGCGATGACGATACGTTTGTAGTTCTCGTCCAGGCGCCGCAGCTCTCCCATCACGGCACGAATATCAGCCTTGGCGGCGATGAAAAACACCTCGTCATCGGCTTCGATGACCGTGTCGCCATGCGGCAGTATCGCCCGGTCGCGGCGATAGATCGCCGCGATGCGCGTTTCGACATTCGGCATGTGCGCTCGTAGCTGGCGCAACGGCTGACCGACCAGTGCGCCGCCGTAATAGGCTTTGACCGCGACCAGTTGCGCTTTGCCTTCGGCGAAGTCGATCACCTGCAGCGCACCGGGGTATTCGATCAGACGTTTGATGTAGTTGGTGACGACCTGCTCCGGACTGATCAGCACGTCGACCGGGATCGCGTTTTTATCGAACAGGCCAGCGCGTGTCAGGTACGCCGCTTCACGAATGCGCGCGATCTTGGTCGGCGTGTGGAACAGCGTGTGGGCCACCTGACAGGCGATCATGTTGGCTTCGTCGCTGCTGGTCACCGCGACCAGCATGTCGGCGTCGTCCGCGCCGGCCTGACGCAACACCGCCGGGTAGGAGCCTTTGCCCTGCACGGTGCGGATGTCCAGGCGGTCGCCCAGATCGCGCAACCGGTCGCCGTCAGTGTCGACCACGGTGATGTCATTGGCTTCGCCCGCCAGATGCTCGGCCAGCGTACCGCCTACCTGTCCTGCACCCAGAATGATGATTTTCACGCGCTTACTCCCGCGCCGCCGCGATCTTGATCAGTTTGGCGTAGTAGAAACCATCGTGGCCGCCTTGCTGGGCCAGCAGCTGGCGACCATGGGCTTGCTTGATACCCGCGGGCGGCTGTCCTGCCTGCCCGGCGATGTCCAGCTCTCTGGCCCCGGAGGTACGCGCCAGAAACGCCTCGATGACGTCGGTGTTTTCGGTCGGCAGTGTCGAGCAGGTCGCGTACACCAGCATGCCGCCTACCTGCAGCGTAGGCCACAACGCATCGAGCAGCTCGCCCTGCAAGGCCGCCAGCGCGACGATGTCGTCTGCCTGACGAGTCAGTTTGATGTCCGGATGACGACGAATCACGCCAGTCGCCGAGCACGGTGCGTCGAGCAGGATGCGCTGGAACGGTTTGCCGTCCCACCACTGCGCTGTCTCGCGTGCATCGGCGGCGATCAGCTCGGCATCCAGGCCCAGGCGATCAAGGTTTTCACGCACGCGCACCAGACGCTTGGCTTCCAGATCCACCGCTACCACGCCGCTTAGTTGCGGCTGCACTTCCAGCAAGTGGCAGGTCTTGCCGCCCGGCGCGCAGCAGGCATCGAGTACCCGTTGCCCGGGGGCCAGCTCCAGCAGGTCGGCGGCCAGTTGCGCGGCTTCGTCCTGCACGCTGATCCAGCCTTCGGCAAAACCGGGCAGTGAGCGCACATCGCACGGCTCGGCGAGCACGATGCCGTCCTGACTGAATGTGCACGCACTGGCTTGCAGGCCGGCAGTGTTGAGCAGTTCGAGGTATTGATCGCGACGGTGATGGCGTCGGTTGACGCGCAAAATCATCGGCGGGTGTGCATTGTTGGCCGCGCAGATGGCTTCCCACTGTTCCGGCCAGGCGGCTTTCAGGGCTTTCTGCAGCCAGCGCGGGTGGGCTGTACGCACCACCGGGTCGTGTTCCAGCTCGATCAGCAGCGCCTCGCCGTCACGTTGCGCATTGCGCAGCACGGCGTTGAGCAAGCCTTTGGCCCAGGGCTTTTTCAATTTGTCGGCGCAGCCCACGGTTTCACCGATGGCGGCGTGGGCCGGAATGCGGCTGTAGAACAGCTGATAAAGACCGACCAGCAACAAGGCTTCAACGTCGGCGTCGGCGGCCTTGAAGGGCTTTTGCAGCAGTTTGGCCGCCAGAGCCGACAGGCGCGGCTGCCAGCGCGCGGTGCCGAATGCCAGGTCCTGAGTCAGACCACGATCACGCACCTCGACCTTGTCCAGTTGAGTGGGCAACGAGCTGTTCAGCGAGGCCTTGCCGCTGAGCACGGCAGCCAGTGCCTTGGCGGCGGCCAGACGCGGGTTCATTGGCCCAGCACCGTGCCGATGGCAAATTTCTCGCGGCGGCTGTTGAACAGATCCGTGAAGTTCAGCGGCTTGCCGCCCGGCAATTGCAGACGGGTCAGGCGTAGCGCGTTCTGACCGCACGCGACGATCAGGCCATCCTTGCTGGCGCCAAGAACCGTCCCCGGCGCGCCCTGCCCTTCGGCCAGATCGGCTGTCAGGACTTTCAGGGTTTCTTCGTTCAGCGTGCTGTGGCAGATCGGCCAGGGGTTGAAGGCGCGGACCAGGCGCTCAAGCTCATCGGCCGGACGTGTCCAGTCCAGGCGCGCTTCGTCCTTGTTCAGCTTGTGGGCGTAGTTGGCCAGGCTGTCATCCTGAACCTCGCCGACCAGCGAACCGTCCGCCAGACCGGCAATGGCCTGCAACACAGCCGGCGGACCGAGTTCGGCCAGGCGATCATGCAGCGTGCCGCCCGTGTCCTGCGCGGTGATCGGGGTAACGGCCTTGAGCAGCATCGGCCCGGTGTCCAGGCCCGCTTCCATGCGCATCACCGTTACGCCGCTCTCGGCATCACCGGCCTGTACCGCGCGCTGAATCGGCGCCGCACCACGCCAGCGCGGCAGCAGCGACGCGTGGCTGTTGATACAGCCCAGGCGCGGAATATCCAGCACCACTTGCGGCAGGATCAGGCCGTAGGCGACGACCACCATCAAATCGGGTTGCAGCGCTGCCAGTTCGGCCTGCGCGTCAGGATCGCGCAGCGTTGGCGGCTGCATGACCGGTACGTCATGTTGCAGCGCCAGTTGCTTGACCGGGCTGGGCATCAGCTTTTGTCCACGACCGGCCGGGCGATCGGGCTGGGTGTACACGGCGACGATCTGGTGAGGGCTGTCGAGCAGGGCCTTGAGGTGTTCGGCGGCGAATTCCGGGGTGCCGGCGAAGACGATGCGCAGTGGCTCAGTCATGGAGTTCTCATTATAAAAAAAGGCCTGTTCAGGCCTTTTGGGGTAACGACGGATCAGGCGTTGAGCTTGTGCTGCTTTTCGAGCTTCTTCTTGATCCGGTCACGCTTGAGGTTGGAAAGGTAATCGACGAACAGCTTGCCGTTCAGGTGATCGCATTCATGCTGGATACAGATGGCGAGCAGGCCCTCGGCAACCAGTTCGTAAGGCTTGCCGTCACGGTCCAGCGCCTTGACGCGAACCTTTTGCGGGCGGTCGACGTTTTCGTAGAAACCGGGAACCGACAGGCAGCCTTCCTGATACTGATCCATTTCGTCGGTCAGCTTTTCGATTTCAGGATTGATGAAGACCCGCGGTTCGCTGCGGTCTTCGCTCAGGTCCATGACGACCACGCGCTTGTGGACGTTGACCTGAGTCGCGGCCAGGCCAATACCTGGCGCTTCGTACATGGTTTCAAACATGTCGTCGACCAACTGGCGAATGCCTTCGTCTACCATCGCCACAGGTTTGGCGATAGTGCGCAGGCGCGAATCGGGAAATTCGAGGATGTTTAGAATGGCCATATACGTAAGAGCTGCACTGTTAAGGTAAAGTCAATGTTGGGTGCCGGGCCCGGGAGTTCAAGGCAGGCAGCCCAGGACAGGACTCTAGGGTTCGCGTGAGGCAACATGATAAAGGGATTCACCGCATGAGGAAATCACTACTCGCCCTGCTGCTGCTGACCGCCAGCGGTCTTGCGCAGGCGCAAGTGCAACTCAGGGAAGGCTATCCGCAAAGCTACACCGTTGTCGCCGGGGACACACTCTGGGACATTTCCGGCAAGTTCTTGCGTGAACCGTGGAAATGGCGCGAGATCTGGCGGGCCAATCCGCAAGTCCATGATCCCGACCTGATCTACCCCGGTGACACCCTCGCGTTGACCTGGGTCGATGGTCAGCCGCGCGTGACGCTCAATCGGGGCGAGTCGCGCGGGACCATCAAATTGTCACCGCGTGTGCGCAGTACGCCGATGGTCGAGGCCATTCCGAGCATTCCGCTGGGGGCGATCAACGCATTCCTGATCAGCAACCGGATTGTCGACAACGCCGAGCAGTTCGAGAAAGCCCCCTACATCGTTGCGGGCAATGCCGAGCGCGTGCTCAGTGGCAACGGTGATCGTGCCTATGCACGGGGCGCGCTGGACCCGGCGCACAGCGTCTATGGCATCTTCCGTCAGGGCAAGACCTACATCGATCCGGAGACCAAGGAAGTACTGGGCATCAACGCCGATGACGTCGGCAGCGCCGAGGTGGTTGCCACCGAAGGTGACGTCTCGACCCTGATTCTGCAGCGCTCCACGCAGGAAGTGCGTCTGGGCGATCGCTTGTTCAGCAGCGAAGAGCGGGCCATCAACTCGACGTTCCTGCCCAGCGCTCCGCAGGCGCCGATAGAAGGTTTGATTCTGGATGTGCCACGCGGCGTCACTCAGGTCAGCGTGCTGGATGTGGTCACGCTCGACAAGGGCAAACGCGACGGTCTGACCGAGGGCAACGTGCTGGCGATCTACAAGACCAGCGAAACCGTGCGCGACCGAATCACCGGTGAGCTGGTAAAAATCCCCGACGAACGGGCCGGTCTGCTGATGGTTTTCCGTACCTACGACAAGCTTAGTTACGCCTTGGTCCTGCAAGCCAACCGATCTTTGGCCATCATGGACAAGGTTCGCAATCCGTAGACGCATGTTTCAGATCTGACACGGATTTGTGTGACGAACCAGACACTTATCAAATTGTTGTCAACAGAGTTATCCACAGGTTTGTGCATCACTTGAGATGCACGATGGATCAGGGACGATCTCATGCCATTGTTCGAAAATGCCCTCTCTTCGCCTGCAGAGCTGGAAGCGCGTTTGCGCGTGCACCGCTTGCCCGAGATAGGGCCGAAACGCTTTTCCAGACTGATTGAAGCTTTCGGTTCGGCCTCGTCGGCGCTCAGTGCGCCGGCCAGCGCATGGCGTGCGCTGGGCATTCCAGGTGTCTGTGCCGAGGCGCGTCGTGACCCCTCCGTACGTGATGGCGCCAGTGCCGCATTGGCCTGGCTGGAGCGTCCGGCCCAGCATTTGCTGATGTGGGACGACCCCGGCTACCCCGCGCTGCTGGCGCAGATCGCAGATCCACCGCCGCTGATCTTCATTGCCGGCGACCCTTCGATCCTTGAGCGTCCGCAACTGGGAATGGTCGGCAGTCGTCGCGCCTCCCGACCCGGACTCGACACCGCCAGCGCTTTCGCGCGCAGCCTGGCGGCTGCCGGTTTTGTGATCACCAGCGGCTTGGCGCGAGGTATTGACGGTGCCGCGCATCAGGGCGCATTGGATGTCGGGGGGCTTACAATCGGCGTGCTTGGCACCGGGCTCGAAAAACTTTATCCACAGCAGCACCGCGTGCTCGCAGCGCAGATGGCGGCCCAGGGCGGCGCCGTGATTTCCGAGTTCCCGCTGGACGCCGCAGCACAGGCCAGCAACTTCCCGCGACGTAACCGAATCATCAGTGGCCTGTCGCTGGGCATACTGGTGGTCGAGGCCAGTGTTGCCAGCGGCTCATTGATTACCGCGCGGCTGGCCGCCGAGCATGGACGAGAGGTTTACGCGATACCCGGCTCGATTCATCACCCTGGCGCCAAGGGCTGTCATCAGTTGATACGAGACGGCGCGACACTGATCGAGACCGTCGAACACATTCTTGAAGGCTTGCAGCACTGGAAACGCGTTGCGCCCGGCATCGATCCCGTCACGCCGGCGAAGCCTGCCCCTTGCGATCATCCACTGTTGGCGCTGCTGCACGCCGCACCGCACACCAGCGAGGGGCTGTCGGTGTCATGCGGCTGGCCGTTACCCAAGGTATTGGCAGGCCTGACCGAGCTGGAACTGGACGGACGCATAAGCTGTGAAGCAGGACGATGGTTCGCCAGAGCGCCCTGAGGTTAAACTGCCGCCAGGATTCAGTGGAGAGACAAACAATGGTCAGCAGTTGGCGAGTGCAACAAGCCGCTCAGGATATTCGAGCCGGTGCGGTGATTGCCTACCCGACCGAGGCAGTCTGGGGGCTTGGGTGCGATCCGTGGGATGAAGAAGCGGTCTATCGTCTGTTGGCGATCAAGTCACGGCCGGTGGAAAAAGGCCTGATCCTGATTGCCGACAACATTCGCCAGTTCGACTTCCTGTTCGAAGACTTCCCTGAACTGTGGCTCGACCGCATGGCCAGCACCTGGCCTGGGCCCAACACCTGGCTGGTACCGCATCAGAACCTGCTGCCCGAGTGGATCACCGGCATTCACGAAACCGTGGCGCTGCGTGTTACCGATCACCCGACCGTACGTGAACTGTGCGCACTGGTCGGTCCGTTGATCTCCACCTCGGCCAACCCGGCGGGTCGCCCGGCTGCGCGTTCGAGATTGCGCGTCGAGCAGTACTTCCGCGGGCAGATCGACGGGGTTCTCGGCGGCAGCCTGGGCGGGCGTCGAAACCCCAGCGTGATACGGGATATCGCTACCGCGCAGATTGTGCGCGCCGGCTGACGCTGGCACACACAGGGCACACACAGGGCGCATTCAAGGGCAGACGATCAAGGAATCAGAATGGTCGAGCCGGTGGTGCGTCTGGCCGACAGCTCGGTCTGCGCCTTGGCGGCATCCTTCAGAGCATACTGCTGAATGCCATCGACCTTGAGTTTGCCGCTGGCGAGCATGTCGAACAGCTCGTCCGCCATGGCCTGCAGGTTCTGCGCATTGTTGGCGTAAGAGCCCAGTGTCGGGCGGGTGACATACACCGAACCCTTTTGCGCCAGAATCCCGAGATTCACGCCCGAGACCGGCCCGGACGCATTGCCGAAGCTCACCACCAGCCCACGTGGTGCCACGCAGTCGAGTGACGTCAGCCAGGTGTCCTGGCCCACTCCGTCGTAGACCACCGGGCATTTTTTGCCGTCGGTCAGCTCCAGCACGCGCCTGGCGACGTCTTCGTGACTGTAATCGATGGTTTCCCAGGCACCCAGCGCCTTGGCGTGCGCGGCCTTCTCCGGCGAACTGACCGTGCCGATCAGTTTGGCGCCCAGCGCCTTGACCCATTGGCAGGCCAGCGAACCCACACCACCCGCAGCAGCATGAAACAAAATGGTCTCGCCCGGCTTCACCTGATACGTCTGACGCAGCAGATACTGCACCGTCAGGCCCTTGAGCATCAGGGCTGCGGCCTGCTCGAAACTGATCGAGTCCGCCAGCTTCACCAGATTCGCTTCAGGCAGCACGTGCACTTCGCTATACGCCCCCAGCGGCCCGGTGCCGTAAGCGACACGATCACCGATCTTGAAGCGCGTCACCTCGGCCCCCACCGCCTCGACCACCCCCGCCCCTTCGGCACCGAGGCCGGAAGGCAGCGACGGCGCCGGATACAGCCCGCTGCGGTAATAGGTATCGATGAAATTCAGGCCAATGGCCTTGTTACGCACAACCACCGCCTGCGGGCCCGGAGCCTGCGGCTCGAAATCGACATATTCAAGAACCTCGGGTCCTCCGACAGCGCTGAACTGGATACGCTTTGCCATGTGCTCTCTCCTTGATGTTGACCAAGACCTTATGCATCAGGCAGACAAAGGTAGCACGCGATGGTGCCGCCAAAATGAAAGTGCAATGCTGCAGTCAGCTTTGGGAAAGCACAGAAAAGAACTCCTCGATGAGAGCGTCCCCGTTGGCGTTTTTTGATTCCAGACTGATCATCGATGGAAAATCCTCGTAAGTCAGAAAAAAAGCCTCATCCTTGATCTTCACGTCCCATACGCGTACGTCCACCGCGTCTGACTTTGAAGTAACGGTGCCTTCGAGCAGACTGAGAATGGAGTCAGCATAACGAGGGAAATTATCCCAATCGATTTCCGCTGAGAAATTCAGGCATGAATGGCCGGAGTGCATTTTCTCGATAACCAGCTGGTTAAAAATATTTGAATTCGTCATTAGAAGATATCCTCCCCTCCTGCTCTAGTAGCACTGTCTATGATTTGTTCAAAGGTTTTTCCTTTGTTAACCAAATCTTCAAATGTCGGACCTATCGGGTTTCCGTATTTATTCATATTTCTAGTATTTATTGTTTCAAGTAGTTCCGGAGGAGTGAACTTACGATACTCAATCTTAAGGTTTGTTCTCGCCTCATAAGCATGTTTTGCGATGTCTTCAAGGTCTAAGCCACTGGCCCTCATGCGATTGATGGTTTTTTTTAGCTCATAGACTGCCTTCACGTAATTTTGCCGAAGTGGTGGCAGATAACCAAAGTCTCCATCTGATCGTGAGTTAACAGTGTCCCATTCGAGGCTTTCATCTTGGAAGTTGTTTTTTCTGTATGGGTCTTTAGGTTGGAAATCTGGATGTTTTATTAATTTTTCTGTATTTTTATAAAGCCAGTCAGCCAGCTGTTTATTTGAGATTTCTTTCTGAAGTTGAGAGCTCCTAGCCATAATTTCTTCGGCAGAGCACTGTAAGCTGCTCTTGATTTGACCTCGCATCATATAGGTCACGATAGCTGTTAAAAGAAGAGCTACAAGTTCTTCTTGTCCCTTGGCTAGAAGCCTAGAGGCTTCGTCAATTCTAGAGTCGCGGCGAGCGGCAGATCCGCCAGTTGGATCTAAGCCTATAGGGGTACCGTACTCTGCGTTCCACGCGACTGATAGCCCCTCATGCAGAGTCGCTATGCAGGAGGGTAATCCTTGATAGAAGTAATCAGAAATTGCGGAGAGTCCCAAACCCATGAGAATAACATTCCCTACCTGGAAGCCTATGCCACCGCCGACTGCAGCGCCCACGCCAATACCTGCACCATATGCTAGAGCGCCAATAGCGCCGCCGACAATACTGCCGGCCAATACGCTACCGCCTACTATCATCGTAACTTCTTTTGCGACTTGAAGTAAGACATTAATAATTTGGTTGATTTCTATTGATGCCCAGCGGTTACTAAGTCGAGTCAAAATTATGGGGTAAGATAAGCTTAGCGCTTCTTTAACTGCATCAATTCGGTCAGGGCTCATGTCGCCGAATACAGACGTGAAGTTATTATTCACTCTCCGGGTGAAACCATTCCATTCGTCCTGAGTTGAGCTCCATCCACGATCAAAGCTCTGATTTACAGTGTCAAACGTATCTTTCAGGGTTCGCTCTACGTCCTCCCACATTGGAACGTCTGCTAATATTCTCATAGAAATATAATTTCCTTATCTTCACACAGTATTTGGCGTCCTTGCGTCCTTACGATTTTTTTAACTGCCTTTAGACTCTAATAATTTAGAAAGCTCGCAGACGTGTAGAGTAATTTCTCGTGTTTCTCAAAACAAGTGTGCGGTGTGCCGGGCCTCTCAAATTCATCCAGAAAATACTTCGAGCCCCCATCGGACTCCATCCCCGGACCTTCGTCAACTGCCAGCCCGCGCCGCCGATGGTATGCTACTCGCCAATTTGCCTGCGCCTCTTTTGCTGCGAGGGCTCAGCCGTTTGACGTCAGCCGTAAGGGATCCTCATGAGTACCCGTACCGAGGCCGTAAAAGCCTACCTGCTCGACCTGCAAGACCGTATCTGCACTGCGCTTGAACAGGAAGATGGCAGCGCACACTTCATGGAAGATGCCTGGACGCGTCCGGCGGGCGGCGGTGGTCGCACGCGGGTGATCGAGAATGGCACGGTCATCGAGAAAGGCGGTGTCAATTTTTCCCATGTTTTCGGCAGCAATCTGCCGCCGTCTGCCAGTGCTCATCGGCCTGAACTGGCCGGGCGTGGTTTCGAGGCGCTGGGCGTGTCGCTGGTGATCCATCCGCACAACCCGCATGTGCCGACGTCCCACGCCAACGTGCGTTTCTTCATTGCCGAGAAAGAAGGTGAAGAGGCCGTCTGGTGGTTCGGTGGCGGTTTCGACCTGACGCCCTATTACGGCGTCGAGGAAGACTGCGTGCACTGGCACCGGGTCGCCGAGCGCGCCTGTGCGCCCTTCGGTGAGGATGTCTACCCGCGTTACAAGGCCTGGTGCGACAGTTACTTCCACCTCAAGCATCGCGATGAACCGCGCGGCATCGGAGGTCTGTTTTTCGATGACGTGAACCAGTGGGATTTCGACACCAGTTTCGCGTTCATTCGTGCTATCGGTGATGCGTTCATCAATGCGTATCTGCCGATCGTGCGGCGTCGCAAGGCGGCGGCCTATACCGTGCAGCAGCGTGAGTTTCAGGAATTCCGTCGTGGTCGCTACGTCGAGTTCAACCTGGTGTATGACCGCGGCACGTTGTTCGGTCTGCAATCGGGTGGGCGTACCGAATCGATCCTCATGTCGCTGCCGCCGCAAGTGCGTTGGGGTTATGACTGGAAGGCCGCGCCGGGCAGCGAAGAGGCGCGTCTGACCGAATACTTCCTCACTGATCGGGACTGGCTGGCCGAAAACTGAGCCGATTCACCGCCGCAAGGTGCTGCACACGCAAACAGATCAGGAACACACATGGACCAGTACGTCGTCTTCGGTAATCCCATCGGCCACAGCAAGTCGCCGTTGATTCATCGCCTGTTTGCCGAGCAAACCGGGCAAACGCTGGATTACCAGACCTCGCTGGCACCGCTGAACGATTTCACCGCGTTCGCCCAGGCGTTTTTCCAGGTCGGGCGCGGTGCCAACGTTACTGTGCCGTTCAAGGAAGAAGCCTGGCGCCTTGCCGACAGTCTGACCCAGCGTGCGCAGCGCGCCGGGGCGGTCAACACCCTGAGCAAGCTCGACGACGGAACCCTGCTGGGTGATAACACTGACGGTGCCGGGCTGGTACGTGATCTGACGGTCAATTGCGGTCGCAGCCTGCGTGGTCAGCGCATTCTGTTGCTGGGCGCAGGCGGTGCGGTGCGTGGTGCGCTGGAGCCGTTGCTTGCGCAACAGCCCGCTGCCTTGGTGATCGCCAATCGTACGGTCGAGAAAGCCGAACGACTGGCGCAGGAGTTTGCCGACCTCGGGCCGGTATTCGCCAGCAGCTACGACTGGCTTGAAGAGTCGGTGGACGTGATCATCAACGCCACCTCGGCCAGCCTGGCCGGAGAGTTGCCACCGATTGCGCCCAGCCTCATCCAGTCGGGAGTGACCTTCTGCTACGACATGATGTACAGCAACGAACCCACTGCTTTTTGCCGTTGGGCCACCGAACACGGCGCGGCGCAGGCGGTGGATGGTCTGGGCATGCTGGCCGAGCAGGCCGCAGAAGCCTTCCTGCTGTGGCGCGGTGTGCGTCCGGAATCGGCTCCGGTGCTGGCTGAGTTGCGCAGATTGCTGGCTGCGGGTTGATCGGCTATCTGCGGACTATCGTGCCAATGCTCCGAGTTATGCACAAGTCCGCTTTTGATTCTGGCCGAAGGCCGTGGGAGCGAACTTGTTCGCGAAGGCGGTATTTCAGATGATGTATTTTCGGCGATTATACCTGCCCTTTCGCGAACAAGTTCGCTCCCATGCCCTCCGGGCAGAAGCCAAATCTACGGGCTCATCGGGACCTTTGTAAAACGCAGAGCATCGCGACGATGATTCATGGCTCAATCCTCAAACAGAATCGGGCACTTCTCCGCCCCTTCCAGCTTGTGCAGTTCCTCGATCACTTGCGGCCTGGCATTGCGCAGGACCAGCACTCTGCCCTGCCGGCCCAGACGTCTGGCTTCCTGATGAAGCATCTCAACGCCTGAGTAATCGATGAAGTTGATCTGCTGCGCATCGATCACCACTCGCACACCTTCGGTACGTTGCAGGCGGGTTTGCAGGTAGTGGCTGGCCCCGAAGAAGATCGATCCGCCGACCCGCAGGACCTCCTCGTCGCCCTCGCGCCATTGTTGGACACGCGGTTGCGAGGTGCGCTTGAGATAGAAAAACAGCGAGGCCAGCACACCGGCGTAGATCGCGGTTTGCAGCTCCAGCAGCAGGGTGGCCAGACAGGTCAGCGCCATCACGAAAAACTCGGCGCGGCTGACGCGGAACAGCGCACGAATGCCTCGGCGATCCACCAGCCCCCAACAGATCAGCAGAATTGAGGCGGCCATGGCCGGGATCGGAATGTGCGATATCAACGAGGCACCGGCGACTGCGAACAGCGCCACCCATAGCGCGGAAAACACCCCCGCCAACGGCGAGCGCGCACCTGCCTCGTAACTCAATGCCGCACGGGTAAAAGACCCGGCTGACAGGTAGCCGGAGAACAGCGAGCCGACCATGTTCGACAGCCCCTGGGCACGCACTTCCTGATTGGCATTGAGCATCTGCTGCGAACGAGCTGACAGCGAGCGGGCAATCGACAGGCTGTTGACCAGCCCGAGCATGCCCACCGCCACGGCGGTCGGCAGCAATTTAAGGATCAGTTCGAGATCCAGCGGCAACGGACTGAAGGGCGGCAGATGGCCGACGAAGGCGCTGACCACACGGACATGGCCGAACATCGCCGGCCACAGCCACACCAGCAGGCTGCTCGACACCAGTGCGATCAACAGCGTCGGCCAGCGAGGCACGAGCAGCTTGAGTCCGATACCCAGCGCCAGGGTCAACAGACCGAGCATCAGCGAAGACAGATCGACCTCACGCAGATGCTCGAGCACGGCGCTCACGCTTTTGAGGGCGGTGGTCTGACTCGGCAGATCAATGCCCAGCAGATTGGGCATCTGCCCCAGCGCAATCACCACCGCAGCGCCCAGCGTGAAACCCAGCACCACCGAGTGCGAAACGAAATTTACCAGTGCACCGAAGCGCATCATCCCCAGCAACAACTGAAATACGCCAGCGATGAAGGTCAGCAGCAGGATCAACATGATGTAGTCCTGACTGGCCGGGACGGCGAGCGGACTGACACTGGCGTACAGCACGATGGAAATAGCCGCAGTCGGCCCGCAGATCAGGTGCCAGGACGATCCCCACAGACAGGCCACAAGGACTGGAACAATCGCAGCGTAGAGACCGTACTCAGGCGGCAGCCCGGCGATCAGTGCGTAAGCGATGGATTGCGGCAGTGCCAGAATGGCGCCACTCAGGCCCACTAGCGCATCACGCCCGACGCTGGCGCGATTCTGCTGCGGCAGCCAGGCGAGAAAGGGTAGGAATTTATGGCGATTGAGCCAGCGCATCGGTCCCTCGGTTGAATTGAACGTAGAGGACGCAGAGCGTCCAGAACGGCACGCGGAGCATGGACACGATAGTCGGACGCCTGTCGTTCCTCACGCTCCAGCGTGGGAATGCCTTGGGTGACGCTCCGCGCCACAGACCTTCGTCACGCAGCGCACTCAAGGCTTTACGCTTACAACCTGGCCTTCACCGCCGCCAGACCGTCCTTGCCATCAGCGGTCTGTACGCCCTCCAGCCACTTGTCAAGCACCGCCGGGTTGGCCTTGATCCAGGCCTTCGCCGCCTCGCTGTTGCTGACCTTCTGGTTGACCACTTCGGCCATGATGCTGTTTTCCATGTCCAGGGTGAAGCTCAGATTGGTCAGCAGCTTGCCGACGTTCGGGCAGGCTTGAGCATAACCCTTGCGGGTCAGTGTAAAGACCGAGCCGGTGTCGCCGAAATATTTCTCGCCGCCCTTGAGGTAGTGCATGCCCTTGATCTGCACGTTCATCGGGTGCGGCGTCCAGCCGAGGAACACCACAAAGGCTTTTTTCTTCACGTTGCGATTGACCTCGGCGAGCATCGCAGTCTCGCTGGATTCCACCAGCTTCCATTTGCCCAGGTCGAATTCGTTCTTCTTGATGATCTCCTGCAACGACAGGTTGGCAGGCGCACCGGAACCGATGCCGTAGATCTTCTTGTCGAACTTGTCAGCGAATTTGTTCAGGTCGGCAAAGTTATGCACACCGGCTTCCCAGACGTAATCCGGTACGGCCAGGGTGAATTCGGTGCCCTCCAGGTTTTTCGCCAGTTGCGTCACATCTCCGGTGGCCACGAACTTGTCGTAAAAGCCCTGCTGCGCCGGCATCCAGTTACCCAGAAACACATCCAGCTTGCCGTCTTTCAAACCGCCATAGGCAATCGGCACGGCCAGGGTATCGACCTTGGGCGTGTAGCCCAGGCCCTCGAGGACCACGCTGGTAATGGCGTTGGTGGCCGCAATGTCACTCCAGCCGGGATCGGCCATCTTCACGGTGCTGCAACTGGCGTCCTCCGCCTGCGCTGCCAGGCTACCGAAGGTCATGACCGCGACCGCAACGGCTGTGGATAACTTCTTCATTGATGTACCCCTTTGGTTTTTTTGGTGTGGGCAGGGTCAAGGTTGCGGAAAACGTGCCTTGCGCTCCAGATCGTCCAGATCAATGTGGTTGCGCATGTACTGCTGACTGGCGTCGACCAGTGGCTGGTGATCCCAACTCTTCAGCTTGCCGGTTGCCAGCGATTTGGCGACGAAGCGCCTTCTGCGCTGACTGGCGAGCACCTGTTGGTGTATCGCCGGGATGTCCCACTTGGCCCGAGCTTCGGCCAGGAAGTCATTGAACAGCTTTTCATGGGCGGGTGACTGGCTCAGGTCCTTCTGCTCTTTCGGGTCCTTCTTCACATCGAACAGCAGGCACGGGTCCTGTTCCGAATAGATAAATTTGTACGCGCCACGACGGATCATCATCAGCGGGCTGGTGGTGCCTTCGGCCATGTATTCACCGAACACCTCGTCGTGCCCGCCCTTGCGTTTCAAATGCGGCATCAGCGAACGTCCGTCCAGTGGCAAACCGGCGTCCAGTTTGCCGCTGGCCATTTCGACGAAGGTCGGCAGCAGGTCGGCAGTCGACACCGACGCACTGACCCGTCCCGGTTTGAACTGGCCCGGCGCGTACACCACCAGCGGCACGCGCGCGGCCATTTCGAACCAGTGCATTTTGTACCAGAGGCCCTTCTCGCCCAGCATGTCGCCGTGATCGCCGGAGAACACCACGATGGTGTCTTCCGCCAGCCCGACTTCATCGAGCGTCTGCATCAGCTTGCCGACGTTGAGGTCGATGTAGCTGCACGCGCCAAAGTAGGCGCGGCGCGCATCACGAATCTTGTCGGTCGGCATGGGCTTGTCCCACAGGTCATAGACCTTGAGCAGCCGTTGTGAATGCGGGTCCAGCGCGGCCTGATTGGCGTGCGGCGGCGGCATCGGGATCTCTTCGTCGGCGTACAGGTCCCAGAACGGCTTGGGAATGGTGTACGGATCATGAGGATGAGTCATGGAAACGGTCAGGCAGAAAGGCGCATCACCGTCCTGGCGCACGTGGTCGTACAGATACTGCTGGGACTTGAACAGCACCTCTTCGTCGAAATCCAGCTGGTTGGTGCGAATGCACGGACCAGCCTGCAATACCGATGACATGTTGTGATACCAGCTTGGCCGCACATCCGGCTCGTCCCAATTGACTGACCAGCCATAGTCGGCCGGGTAGATGTCACTGGTCAGGCGTTCTTCGTAGCCATGCAACTGGTCCGGCCCGCAGAAATGCATCTTGCCTGCCAGGGCGGTCTTGTAGCCCAGCGCACGCAGGTAGTGGGCATAAGTAGGGATGTCGGCCGGGAAGTCAGCTGCGTTGTCGTACGCGCCGATCCTGCTCGGCAGCTGGCCGCTGACCAGGGTGAAGCGCGACGGCGCGCAAAGGGGGCTGTTGCAATACGCCGAGTCGAACACTACGCCATTGGCGGCCATGCGGCTCAAGTTCGGCATCAGAATCGGGGACCGGGCGTAAAACGGCAACATTGGCGCGGCCATTTGATCGGCCATGATGAACAGAATATTTTTGCGCTTCATGTAATCGCTGCATCCCATTGTGAAAAGTTATGCGAAAGTGCCGGGTATGAGGATGGAGTCCATACGTTTCAGGGTAAAGCCCATACACAGCAATACCTAGGATAAGCCCAGCTAATGTTTGAATCTTTCGGCGATGTGTCACTCGATCTGCTGCGTGCATTTGAAGTCGCGGCGCGTTTGCGCAGCTTCACAGCGGCAGCCCTCGAACTGGGCACGACACAGCCCGCTGTCAGTCAGCAGATCAAGCGCCTCGAAGAGCAACTCGCTACCCGTCTGTTCGACCGCATCTACCGTGGCATCGAATTGACCGACGCCGGTGAAGTGCTATTCAGCCATGTGCAGGCCGGGCTGCAATCCATCGACAGCGGATTGACAGCCATTACCGAACACCACCAGCACGAAGTGCTTCAAGTGGCGACCGACTTCGCCTTCGCCGCCTACTGGCTGATGCCGCGTCTGCACCGTTTCCACAAGGTTAACCCGGACGTGGACGTCAGCCTGGTCACCAGCGAGCGTACCCACAGCATGTTACGTGCTGATATCGATGTTGCGGTGCTGTTCGGTGACGGGCGCTTCAAACAGGGCGAAAGCCACTGGCTGTTCAGCGAAGAGGTCTTCCCGGTGTGCAGCCCGCAACTGATCGCCGGGCGCCAGACGCCGCTGCCCAACGATGCGCTGCGCGACTTTCCACTCCTGCACCTGCGTGGCGAAAGCATCAACCACTGGTTCGACTGGGCGGGCGTATTCCGCGCGCTGGACATCCCTCAGGCCCCCGCGCCCGGTCAACTGCGCTTCGACAACTACACCCTGCTGATCCAGGCGGCCATCGGCGGACAGGGCATCGCCATCGGCTGGAAGCACTTGGTCGACGACCTGCTCGATCAGGGCCTGCTCTGTCGCCCTATCGCCGGCGCGGCGATTTCCGGCCAGGGCTATTACGTCGTCCTGCCCCAGCGCAAACGCCGCGTGCAGATCGTTCAGCAATTCGTGGACTGGCTGGCCAGCGAGCAGGCGTTGAGCGGGGTTTCGCTGGCGGGCAGGCCATTGCCGTCGATTGCGGTGTAACATTGCCCCGCTGAAAAGTGACCGCTCGGTCCATCGCCGCGCGCACATCAACAAAATGGTCATGCATACGCGTGAATATCATCGGTGCCCTGCCCCAGGCTGCCTGAACCGAATGCTGAAAGACCAGAACAGAGGATCATCAGAAATGCCGGATCTACTCATCGACGGTAAGACACTTCACTATTCCGACCAGGGCACGGGCCCGGTGGTAGTGCTCGGTCACAGCTATCTCTGGGACAAGGCGATGTGGAGTGCACAGATTGATACCCTGGCCAGCCAGTATCGGGTGATCGTGCCGGATCTGTGGGGGCACGGAGATTCCAGCGGGTTTCCCGAAGGTACTCGCAACCTCGATGACCTGGCGCGGCATGCGCTGGCGCTGCTGGATCATTTGAATATCGAGCGTTGCAGCATCGTCGGGCTGTCGGTCGGCGGTATGTGGGGCGCAATCGCTGCACTGCTCGCGCCAGAGCGCATCACGGGGCTGGTGCTGATGGACACCTATCTGGGCAAAGAGACCGAAGCCAAGAAAGCCTATTACTTCTCGTTGCTCGACAAGCTGGAAGAGGTCGGGACCTTTCCTGAGCCGCTGCTGGATATCGTCGTACCGATTTTCTTCCGTCCCGGCATTGATCCGCAGTCGCCTGTGTACACGTCGTTTCGTGCAGCGCTTGCCAGCATGAATGCCGAGCAGTTGCGTCAGTCCGTCGTACCACTGGGAAGGATGATTTTCGGTCGTGATGACCGGCTCGGGTTGATCGGACAACTGAATGCCGACACCACGCTGGTAATGTGTGGCGATGCGGACATCCCGCGCCCGCCAGAAGAAACCCGCGAGATGGCCAGCCTGATCGGCTGCCCTTACGTGCTGGTGCCTGAGGCAGGGCATATCGCCAATCTGGAGAACCCGGATTTTGTGTCGGGAGCGCTGATGACGTTTTTGGCGCGGGTTAACCAGAAGCAGGGTTGAGCTGGGCTGGTTTCTGCGCTGGGCGGCCCTCAAGATCGGACGCGGAGCGTCCAGAACGGCATGCGACGCGGAGCGTCGCACGATAGTCGAGATTATCGTTCCTCACGCTCCAGCGTGGGAGTGCCTTGTCTGACGCTCCGCATAGCAGCACCCATCAATTCAACACACCATCCAGAATCGCGTAAACAATCCCAGAACCCACGGCGATCAGTACGACGTCGGTGCCCAGGCGGCGCCATTCGTAGCCGTCATAATGTGGCAGGTATTGCAGCGAGCGGCTGTCCAGGCGTTTGCCGTAACCAGGGGGCAACGGACGGCCCTTGGCGATGTGTACGCCAGGCGGCAGTGGCTGGCCCCGGCCGATGACGTCGCGGTGTTGCTGGAAGGTCTCGCGTACCGGGCCGAAATCCTGCGGTGGGCGGTTGCCGCCGCGGTTGTCCTGATGCGCCTGTCTGCCTGGCTGGCTGGCCGGGCCTTTGTCCGGACCCCGGCCATTGTCATTGCCCGGTCCACGGTCATTGCCACGCTCGTTATGCCCGCCATTGCTCTGCGGCCCCGGCTGTTGAACGCCACGATTGTCGTCCGGGCCATCACCGCGTTGATCCGGTGGTGCAGCTTGCAGCAGCGGACTGGCGCTGATCATCAAGATACCCAGTCCGGTGATAAAACGGTTTGGCAGTTTCATGGTGTTTCCTCGGCTTCACGCAATGCAGCAAAAAGGGGTTCATGACGCTGGTCATGAACCCCTTATGTCTTGCTACATAGAGCTGCCGCTCAGGCTTTGATTCCTCTGTATCAGAAACTTTACCCTCAGCGACGAGCGCTACGTACGCCCTCGGCCAGTGCCGCGCACAGCGTCAGCACGCCGTCGACGGCATGCTCCGGCGACTCGGCGCTGGCGATCTTGTCGACGAACGCCGAGCCCACGACCACGCCGTCAGCCAGACGCGCAATCGCCGCGGCCTGCTCGGGTGTGCGGATACCGAAACCGACGCTGATCGGCAGATCGGTGTGGCGGCGCAAGCGAGCGATGGCTTCAGTGACGTGCTCGGTGGTGGCCGAGCCAGCCCCGGTCACACCGGCGACCGACACGTAGTAAACGAACCCGGAACTGCGTTCCAGCACGCGCGGCAGGCGCGCATCATCGGTGGTCGGTGTGGTCAGACGGATGAAGTCGATGCCGGACGCCTGTGCAGGGGTCGCCAGCTCGGCGTCGTGCTCGGGTGGCAGGTCAACGATGATCAGACCGTCAACGCCCGCTTCCTTTGCCTGCGCCACGAAGGCTTCGACGCCAAAGCGGTGAATCGGGTTGTAGTAACCCATCAGCACAATCGGCGTGGTCTGATCGTCGACACGGAATTCGCTGACCATCTGCAGGGTTTTCTGCAGGGTCTGGCCAGCGTCCAGAGCACGCAGGGTCGCCAGCTGAATCGCCACACCGTCGGCCATCGGATCGGTGAACGGCATACCCAGCTCGATCACGTCAGCACCCGCCGCAGGCAGGCCTTTCAGGACTTTCAGCGAGGTGTCGTAGCCAGGGTCACCGGCGGTGATGAAGGTGACCAGCGCCGCACGACCTTCGGTTTTAAGCTGGGCGAAACGATGTTCTAGACGGCTCATACCAGCTGCTCCTGAGTGTGTTCGGCGGCTGCCATATGGTTCATGACGGTTTGCATGTCTTTGTCGCCGCGCCCGGACAGGCACACGACCATCAGGTGATCATCGCGCAGGTTGGTCGCGCGCTTCATGGCTTCGGCCAGGGCGTGAGCGGTTTCCAGCGCGGGGATGATGCCTTCGAGCAGGCAGCACTGATGGAAAGCATCCAGCGCTTCGTCATCGGTGATGCTGACGTATTCGACGCGCTTCACTTCGTGCAGGAATGCGTGTTCCGGGCCGATGCCTGGGTAGTCCAGACCGGCAGAGATCGAGTGCGCATCGGTGATTTGTCCGTCGCCGTCCTGCAGCAGGTAGGTACGGTTGCCGTGCAGCACGCCCGGTACGCCGCCGTTCAGGCTGGCCGCGTGCTTGTCGGTGCTGACGCCGTGACCGCCCGCTTCAACGCCGATGATTTCCACGCTGGCGTCATCCAGGAACGGATGGAACAGGCCCATGGCGTTGGAACCGCCGCCGACACAGGCGACCAGGCTGTCCGGCAGACGACCTTCCTTCTCCAGCATCTGCTCTTTGGTTTCCTTGCCGATGATGGCCTGGAAGTCACGGACCATCGCTGGGTAAGGGTGCGGGCCTGCCACGGTGCCGATCAGGTAGAAGGTGTCGTCGACGTTGGTCACCCAGTCACGCAGCGCTTCGTTCATCGCATCTTTCAGGGTACCGGTGCCGGAAGTGACCGGAACGATTTCAGCGCCCAGCAGCTTCATGCGGAACACGTTGGCCTGCTGACGCTCGATGTCGGTAGCACCCATGTAGATCACGCAAGGCAGACCGAAACGTGCAGCAACGGTAGCAGTGGCAACGCCGTGCATGCCGGCGCCGGTTTCCGCGATCAGGCGTTTTTTGCCCATGCGTTTGGCCAGCAGCACCTGACCGATGCAGTTGTTGATCTTGTGCGCGCCGGTGTGATTGAGCTCTTCACGCTTGAAGTAGATTTTCGCGCCGCCACAGAACTCGGTCAGGCGCTCGGCGAAGTACAGCGGGTTTGGACGGCCCACGTAATCGCGCTGGAAGTAGGCCATCTCCTTGATGAATTCCGGGTCGGCTTTGGCGGCTTCGTACTCGCGGTTGAGGTCTAGCACCAGCGGCATCAGGGTTTCAGCCACGTAGCGGCCGCCGAATGAGCCGAACAGGCCATTGGCGTCGGGGCCGCTGCGGAAATTGGTCTGGGTCATGAAGTGCTCCAGTTGCAGTATTGGGCGAATGGGTTGAGCCGTATTGGCAATGAGTCCACTTTAACCAGCGCAAGGCTGGATGAAAACCGATAAGATCGCTGCAACCTGTCAGGAAAACTCACAGATCATGAGCCGCGACCTCCCTCCCCTCAATGCATTGCGCGCCTTTGAAAGCACTGCCCGGCTTGGCAGTGTCAGCCAGGCGGCCGAACAGCTGAACGTGACGCATGGTGCTGTCAGTCGCCAATTGAAAGTGCTTGAAGAACACCTGGGTGTAAGCCTGTTCAGCAAGGACGGACGAGGCCTGAAACTCACAGATGAAGGTATTCGCCTACGCGATGTCAGCGGCGACGCGTTCGACCGGCTGCGCGGCGTGTGTGCAGAACTGAGCAAGGGCAGCGCAGATGCGCCGTTCGTGTTGGGTTGCTCCGGCAGCCTGCTGGCGCGCTGGTTCATCCCGCGCTTGAGTCGCCTGAATGCCGAGCTGCCGGACCTGCGTCTGCACCTGTCGGCAGGTGAAGGTGATCTTGACCCGCGTCGGCCAGGTCTTGATGCCCTGCTGATATTTGCCGAGCCGCCGTGGCCGGCAGACATGCAGGTCTTCGAACTGGCAAGTGAGCGGATCGGACCGGTGTTGAGCCCACGTTTCGCGCGATTCGAGCGTCTGTGCGATGCACCAGTCGAGGCGTTGCTGGAAGAGTCGTTGCTGCAAACCACATCGCGTCCGCAGGCGTGGCCGAGCTGGGCGCAGCAGAACGGCATCGATCCGCAGTCACTGCGTTACGGGCAGGGTTTCGAGCATTTGTATTATTTGCTGGAGGCGGCCGTGGCGGGCCTTGGCATTGCAATTGCGCCCGAGCCTCTGGTCATCGATGACCTGAAGGCCGGTCGCCTGGCTGCGCCTTGGGGGTTCAGTGAAACCCCGGCGCAGCTGGCGCTTTGGGTACCCAGACGTGCGGCCGATGGACGGGCGCAGCAGCTTGCTCAATGGTTGAAAAATGAGCTGAAGCGGTCCGGGGAACCGATCAGAAACTGATCAGTTACCGCGCTTGAACAGCATGTAGGCAGCGATCAGGCCGATGGCACCTACCGCAACGCCGGCGGTGGTCCAAGGATGTTCCTGAGCGTAGTCACGAGTTGCCAGTGCGTTTTCGCGGGTTTTCTCTTTGACGTCTTCGTAGACATCGCTGAGCAGGCTGCGCGAATGGCTCAGCGCGCTTTCAGCGTTGGCTTTCAGATTCTTCAGAGTCTTGCGCGACTCGTCGGTAGCATCGGCTTTCAGGCCCTCAAGGGACTTCAGGAGGCTCTCGATTTCAGCTTCCATACTCTGCAACGAGGCTTTGCGAAGTGACGTAGTAGCCATGGTGTTTCTCCTGCAATGATGAGTGAGCGTGTTGTTTCGGACTCCGGGCTTTTTGGAAAGTGCGATGGGATTTTTGCAAAGGTCTGAACTTTTGCGCGCCTTCTCCTGACAGAAGCAGGGAGCGCGCTCTATATCGCGTCTTTTTCAGACCTCAGGAGAACTGCCATGTCGGATCATCACACGTACAAGAAAGTTGAAATCGTAGGCTCTTCCACGACCACCATCGAAGACGCCATCAACAATGCCCTGGCCGAAGCCAGCAAAAGCCTCGACCTGATGGAATGGTTTGAAGTGACCGAAACCCGCGGCCATATCGAAAACGGCAAAGTCGCGCACTTCCAGGTGACGTTGAAAGTGGGCTTCCGCATCACCAACAGCTGAGGGTGATCTGAACCTTTCGGCTGGCCGATTGCCATAAGCTGCGCTACACGCAAATGTGGCCACGCGTTCGATGTGTGAGCGTGGGGATTTTCAATGGGCGCCTGTTCCGATGGCGTCTTCATTTGGCCGGACGAGAGGGATTACCCATGAAGAAGTTTTTGTTGGCTGTAGGCTTGCTGAGCATTGCAGGCACTGCCCTCGCGGCAGGCAAGCCATGTGAAGAGTTGAAAAGTGAACTCGACGCAAGACTCCAGGCGAAGGGCGTAACGTCCTACACGCTGGAAGTGGTCGAGAAAGGCAGCGCGGCCGACAAGCAAGTCGTCGGCACCTGCGAAGGCGGCACCAAGGAAATCGTTTACCAGCGCGGTTGATTGCCAGCCAGGCCCGGCTCAGGCCGGTTGGCCCGGTCAATCCCGTTTGCAGGTTTCACGAACAGCATCGCCCCGGACTGTCATCCAGTCCGGGGCGATGCTGTTTCTGGCTGGTTTTTTCCGATTCGGAAAGTCGCTTAGCCGTGCGCGACCTGGGCCAGGATCTCGTAAGAGCGCAGCCTGTCTTCGTGCTCGTACATGTCGCAGGTGAAGAGCAACTCGTCCGCGTCGGTCTGCTCGAGCAGCACGTCCAGTTTGGCGCGAATCTTTTCCGGGCCACCCACCATCGCCAGACCCAGGAAGCTTGCTACGGCTTCACGCTCGTGTGGCAGCCACAGGCCGTCCATCGACTCGACAGGCGGGCGCTGCATCAGGCTGTGCCCACGCATCAACGCCAGAATGCGCTGATAGACCGACGTCGCCAGGTATTCGGCGTGCTCGTCCGTGTCGGCCGCCGACAGGGGCACACCGAGCATCACATAAGGCTTGTCGAGCACTTCCGATGGCTGGAAGTGATTGCGATACACGCGAATCGCCTCGTGCATGTAACGCGGTGCAAAGTGCGATGCGAAGGCATACGGCAAGCCGCGCATGCCTGCCAGCTGGGCGCTGAACAGGCTCGAGCCCAGCAGCCAGATCGGCACGTTGGTGTTTGAACCGGGTACGGCGATCACTTTTTGATCAGGCGTGCGCGGCCCCAGGTATTCCATAAGCTCGGTGACATCATCCGGAAAGTCATCGGCACTGCCGGAGCGCTCGCGGCGCAAGGCACGCGCAGTCATCTGGTCGGAGCCCGGAGCGCGGCCCAGTCCCAGGTCGATGCGGCCGGGATACAGGCTGGCCAGGGTACCGAACTGCTCGGCAATCACCAGCGGCGCGTGGTTGGGCAGCATGATCCCGCCAGCCCCGACACGAATGGTCGACGTGCCGCCTGCCAGGTAGGCGAGCAGCACCGAGGTCGCTGAACTGGCGATGCCGTCCATGTTGTGGTGCTCGGCCACCCAGAAGCGGTTGTAACCCAGCTTTTCAACATGCTGGGCAAGGTTGAGCGAGTTGCGCAGGGAATCGGCGGGCCCTTTGTCGTGGCGCACCGGCACCAGATCAAGGGTGGAAATTTTTACATCTGCCAAACGTTTCATAGGCCGGGGTAGCTCCTCGAATTGTGATGGGCCGGCTGCTGGAGCTGCCCACGATGAAACAGCAGTGCGGGCGCAAGTCCGGCTTTTCAATGGGCAGTGTAGAAAAACCTACTGAAATGGTTGGTCTTTCCGACGGTTGAACTTTCCAGAGCCGTCTATCCTCAGAATGCTGTAACAGCAACGATCCAAATTCATTCCAAAAGGAGCCACCATGAGTATCGTCAAGAAAGCATCCGCCCACTGGGAAGGTGATCTGAAAAGCGGTATCGGCAGCATCTCCACGGAAACCGGAGTGCTGCGCGAAGCGCCTTACGGCTTCAAGGCACGTTTTGAAGGCGGCAAAGGCACCAACCCGGAAGAGCTGATCGGCGCAGCCCATGCAGGCTGTTTCTCGATGGCGTTGTCCATGATCCTGGGCGGTGCAGGCCTGACTGCTGAAAGCATCGATACTCAGGCTGAGGTGTCGCTGGATGAGGTAAAAGGCGGTTTCGCGATCAGCGCTGTGCATTTGACCCTCAAGGCCAAAGTGCCAGGCGCGACCCAGGAGAAGTTCGACGAGTTGACCAAGCAGGCCAAAGAAGGCTGCCCGGTTTCCAAGGTACTGAACGCGAAGATCACCCTGGACGCTACATTGCTGAGCTGATTCACAGCCAGCCTTGCGGGGGCGCCTTGTGCGCTCCTGTATCTGCTGTATAAAGCTGGCTTGCTTCATCGGTCATGCGTTGGTTGACGCATGGTTTGATTATGATCAGGAGTCGAGCATGAAACGTTTTATTATGGCAGCGACCTGCACCCTGCTGGCAACCAGCGCCCTGGCGGCACCGAAATCCTGCGAAGAACTAAAGGCTGAAATCGAAGCCAAGATCCAGGCCAACAACGTCACGTCCTACACGCTGGAAATTGTTGGCAACGAAGAGGCCACCGATCCCAGCATGATCGTCGGCAGCTGCGACAACGGTACGAAAAAAATCATCTATCAGCTCAACGGTCGCTGATCAGATGCAGTGCACCCCGCCCTCTTCTTCCTCCTCGGCCACCACCTTGCGCTCTGCATCGTAAAGCCAGGCATCGACACTGTTCGCCAGTGAGCGTACCTCCAGCACATAACGCTGCCCGGCAGCGAAGTGGTCGTAACGAACACTGACGTAACACGTGATCTCGGTGTACTCGTCGCCGATCATCCCCATGCCGCCCGAGCGGTACTCGTAGTCATAACGCACCTGCAACTCATGGCTGCCCGGCGTCACCTGAAAGTAGCGGCCGTCGTAAGTGTTCTTGCCATCGAGCTTGTCGCCCATGATCAACTGGCCGGTGATGGTGCGCATGTCGACCCACGCCATGTCCGGATTGACGGTGGGCAAGGGACCGGCGCATCCGGCGAGGGTGGCTAGAGTGAGTGCGGTTATCAGTATCAGAAGACGGTTTGGCACCGAGGTGTACCTCTGTTTAAAAAGGTTTAGTGGCAACCGTTGACATGACCTGCTGTTGGCCAGTCATCCAGTCTGCAGAAACTGCGCAGCGTGTTTCGGTCAAGCGTTGGATAACGGCAAAATCGCTTCTCAGGTTTCGTGAAAAGATTGGTTCATGATGAGCAATTCGATTTCGAAGCAATCGGATTTGTTCGAGATCAGCCGCGATCTTTGCTCGGTGGGCAGATACAGTGAAGCACTTTTCGAGGTTTGGAAAAAAGCGGTATAGATAAGGAGTCCAGATACGGCCTTCAAACCGTTTTGTGAACATTTTTTCCCAAAAGACGAATTTCAACTCCGCAATAACGGCCCCGGTTGTTCCACATTTCTGTCTGGCTCTTGCAAGCTCTTGTTTTGGCTTGAAAACCGGACCTGTAACATTGGGCAAGCTTTGCTCGAAGCCGGGACTCCAAGGCCACTCGGGGCCGTAAACCGAAGCGATTGCGTCTGCAACACCGTTACGAACAATCACCTCGCACAGGTGTAGCGGTGTAAGGAACGCTGCAGAGACGAGGGCGTTCCAGGCATACAAAGTGATGGCCTCATCAAGACCCCGGCCCACAGCGCGCGCTGCATTCTCATACGTCGAAATCCGGGCAGAGGAAATGGACAATCTGATTGCCTTTGCGACCTCTAAACCTGACATTGACGACAACTGCAAATCTCCCTATAGTCTGCCCACTTGCCGAGGGCCTAGCTGGCTTATGCCTCCCCCCACGGACAGATGATATAGCAATACCTAAAGCCCACCTGCACGGTGGGTTTTCTGTTTGTGTCTAATGAAAATAGCTTTTTACACAGGCGCACAGCTTGGTGCGTTCCAGCTCGTCCGTGGTTTGAGTCTCTGTAACCTTCAATCCTCATAACAGTTGCACATCCCCACTCCCCTCCTGCATAACATCACCGTACCCAAGCCACCAAAGCACTTCCTTCATGGCCACATTCTCCCTGCCACGCCTTCGACACCTGCCAGCGCTGACGACCGTCACGCTGCTTGCCGGCTGCTCCAGCGTTTCCTACTACGGGCAGTTGGCTCAGGGGCAGTGGCAGTTGCTGCAGGCACGTGAGCCGGTGGAGAAGATCGTGGCTGACCCGACTCGGGATGCAGGTTTGCGCCAGCATCTGGCCCGGTCGCAGTTGGCTCGGACGTTTGCCAGTGAGCATTTGCATCTGCCGGATAACAAGAGTTACCGCCTGTATGCGGACCTGGGCCGCCCTTATGTGGTGTGGAATGTGTTCGCGACGGATGAGTTCTCGCTGGAGCCGGTCACGCACTGTTTTCCAATCGCTGGGTGTGTGGCGTATCGCGGTTATTACAGCCCTGGCGGGGCGCGTGGCGAGGCGGCGTTGCAGCGGCAGGCGGGCAAGGATGTGTATTTGAGTGGCGTGGAAGCCTATTCGACGCTGGGTTGGTTCAATGATCCGATTCTCAGTTCGATGATGGGCTGGGGTGACGAGCGTCTGGCCACGCTGATTTTTCATGAGTTGGCGCATCAGCGTTTTTACGTGAAGGACGACACGGAGTTCAACGAGTCCTACGCCAGTTTCGTCGAGCAGGAAGGTACGCGGCAATGGCGTGCGGCGCGGGGATTACCGCCGGAGAGTGTTTCGCAGTCGGCGCGGCGTGATCAGTTTACCCGGTTGGTGCTTGATACCCGGGAGCGGCTCAAGGCGTTGTATCGCCAGCCGCTGTCGGCCGAGGTGATGCGCGCCCGCAAGGCTGAAGAATTCGAGCGGATGCGCCGTGATTACCGCGCGTTGCGGGATGATCAATGGGCAGGCGACAAGCGCTTCGATGCCTGGATCAACAGCCCGATGAACAACGCCAAGCTGCTGCCTTTTGGTCTTTACGATCAATGGGTGCCAGCTTTCGAGGCGTTGTTCAGGCAGGTGAATGGCGACTGGCAGGCCTTTTATCGGGCTGTGGAGAAGCTGGGCGCGATGCCTGCCGAGGCGCGCAAGGCGGCGCTGCGGGCGTTGATGCCATGAGCAATCATCGTTACTACGCTCCGCGTGGTAACGCCTTTCTGGACGCTCTGCGTCCGATCTTGAGCACGTGGTGCGGCGCAGAATTGTGACGCGGAGCGTCACGAAAGGCATTCCTACGCTGGAGCATAGGAACGATGGTCATCTTTAATAGCGATTTACGCCTGATCAAACCCCTCCGCCAGATGCTGATCCTTGAGCTTCACGTAATTAGTGGCGCTGTACGGAAAAAAGGCGATTTCCTTGTCGGTTAATGCACGCACCTGTTTGACCGGGCGGCCGACGTACAGAAAGCCGCTTTCCAGCACTTTACCGGGCGGTACCAGGCTGCCTGCGCCGATGATGACTTCGTCTTCGACAACCGCGCCGTCCATGATCGTCGTGCCCATGCCGACCAGGATGCGGTTGCCGATTGTGCAGCCATGCAGCATGGCCTTGTGGCCAATGGTCACTTCGTCGCCGATCAGCAGCGGGAAACCGTCCGGGTTGAAGGGGCCTGCGTGGGTGATGTGCAGCACGCTGCCGTCCTGCACGCTGGTGCGGGCACCAATGCGGATGCGATGCATGTCGCCGCGTACCACGGTCAGCGGCCAGACGGAGCTGTCGGCGCCGATTTCGACGTCACCGATAACCACCGCTGAATGATCGACAAAGGCCCGTTCGCCGAGGGCTGGGGTGTGCTCCTGAAACTTGCGAATGGCCACGATAGGCTCCTTCTTTGGCAGTGATAGGCGTGCAGAGCGGGTTTGGTTGCTGCGGTCGGCGTCGATTGTAATTAAGATGGCCGAGTGTTTCTTCAAGGCAAGGTGCAAAACCGTGAGCGCGAACAACCCTCTTCTGCAATCGTACGACCTGCCACCCTTTTCGGCGATTCGTGCCGAGCATGTCAAACCTGCTATTGAAAAAATCCTGGCGGATAACCGTGCCGCGATTGCCGACATCCTCGCCAAACAGGGTTCGACACCGACCTGGGCCGGGCTGGTGCTGACCATGGACGAACTGAACGACCGCCTGGGCGCTGCCTGGAGCCCCGTCAGCCACCTCAATGCCGTGTGCAACAGCGCCGAGCTGCGCGAAGCGTATGAATCCTGCCTGCCGGCCTTGAGCGCCTACTCCACCGAGATGGGCCAGAACCGCGCGCTGTTCCAGGCCTATGAAGCCCTGGCCAATGGCCCCGAGGCCGCCAGTTTCGACGTTGGCCAGAAGACCATTCTGGAGCAGTCGCTGCGTGACTTCCGCCTGTCCGGTATCGATCTGCCGCCCGAGCAGCAGAAGCGTTACGCCGAAGTGCAGAGCAAACTGTCGGAGTTGGGCAGCCAGTTTTCCAACCAGTTGCTCGATGCCACTCAGGCCTGGACCAAGCTGGTCGCCGATGAGTCCGCCCTCGCCGGCCTGACCGATTCTGCCAAACAGCAGATGGCCGCCGCTGCCAAGGCAAAGAATCTGGAAGGCTACCTGATCACGCTGGAATTCCCGAGCTACTACGCGGTGATGACCTACGCCGAAGACCGCGCACTGCGCGAAGAAGTCTATGCGGCGTACGCCACCCGCGCGTCGGATCAAGGCCCGAACGCGGGCAAGAACGACAACACGCCGGTCATGGAGCAGATCCTCGACCTGCGTCAGGAACTGGCGCAACTGCTTGGCTACGCGAACTTCGCCGAGCTGAGCCTGGCAACCAAGATGGCTGAGTCCAGCGATCAGGTGCTGAGCTTCCTGCGTGACCTGGCCAAACGCAGCAAGCCTTTCGCGGCCCAGGACCTAGAGCAGCTCAAGGCCTACGCCGCCGAACAGGGCTGCCCGGATCTGCAAAGCTGGGACAGCGGTTTCTACGGCGAGAAGCTGCGCGAGCAGCGCTACAGCGTTTCCCAGGAAATCCTGCGTGCCTACTTCCCTGTCGATAAGGTGCTTGGCGGCCTGTTCACCATCGTTCAGCGCCTGTACGGCATCGAGATTACCGAGCAGAAAGGCTTCGACACCTGGCACCCGGATGTTCGTCTGTTCGAGATCAAGGAAAACGGTCAGCACGTCGGGCGCTTCTTCTTCGATCTGTATGCCCGCGCCAACAAGCGTGGTGGTGCCTGGATGGACGGCGCGCGCGACCGTCGCCGTACGGCGCAAGGCACGTTGCAGAGCCCGGTGGCCAATCTGGTGTGCAACTTCACACCCGCTGTTGCCGGCAAGCCTGCGCTGCTGACCCACGACGAAGTCACCACGCTGTTCCACGAATTCGGTCACGGCCTGCATCACTTGCTGACCCGCGTCGAGCATGCCGGGGTATCCGGTATCAATGGCGTGGCCTGGGACGCCGTTGAGTTGCCGAGCCAGTTCATGGAAAACTGGTGCTGGGAGCCCGAGGGCCTGGCGCTGATCTCCGGTCATTACGAAACCGGCGAGCCTCTGCCGCAGGATCTGCTGGAGAAGATGCTCGCCGCCAAGAACTTCCAGTCCGGCCTGATGATGGTGCGTCAGCTGGAGTTCTCGCTGTTCGATTTCGAGCTGCATGCCACGCATGGCGACGGCCGCAGCGTGCTGGACGTGCTGGAAGGCATTCGCGACGAAGTGTCAGTGATGCGTCCACCCGCCTACAACCGCTTCCCGAATAGCTTCGCACACATCTTCGCAGGCGGTTACGCAGCCGGTTACTACAGCTACAAGTGGGCCGAGGTGCTGTCCGCCGATGCGTTCTCGAAATTCGAGGAAGACGGTGTGCTCAACGCTGAAACCGGACGCGCCTTCCGCGAAGCCATTCTGGCGCGTGGTGGTTCGCAGGCACCGATGGTGCTGTTCGTCGACTTCCGAGGACGCGAGCCGTCGATTGACGCATTGTTGCGTCACAGTGGCTTGAGCGAGGATGCGGCAGCATGACCGATACCCCGGTAGTCATTACCAGGAAACGTTTCATCGCCGGGGCGGTTTGCCCGGCGTGCAGCGAGCCTGACAAACTGATGATGTGGAACGAAAACGACGTGCCGCATCGCGAGTGCGTGAGTTGCGGTTACAGCGACACGCTCAACGAGCAGGGTATTTCGATACCGAAGGAGTTGGGTACGCGGGTCAACAAGGCGGTGGTCAAACCGGCTGATCCCAAGGTTCAGGGCGTGCAGTTCTTCCCGAACCCGAAGTTGAAGAAGCCGGTTGATCCTGAGTAACGTGATCGGTCGGTGTCAAATTGAAAGGTTCGTTCGTTTGAACGAACCTTTTTTATTGCCCGCCGTGCCTCAGGTTATCAACGGTAGAGTTACCAATCGGCCAACTCAGCCACTTTCTTCCTGAAGGCCAGCGCCAGAGCCGTCAGCACTTCCTCATCCCTGCCCAGTTCGCCGCGAATCTTGTGTTTTCCCTGCGGGTGCAGCCTGACCCAGGCGTGTTCTTGCAGGTCATCGTTTTCATAAAATTCAATGGCTATTTCAGGATGGTCATGTTCCTCAATGTCTTCAGCCCACAACCGAATCTCATACTTGGCCATCACCCACCCCGTTGTCAGGTAAATGCGCCAGTACCCGATAGCCGAGTTGGCGTTTCGCTACACTAGGCCTGAAGAAAAAGGGCGTCTACTGGCAGAAGTAACAGGTGGTTTTTTGTACAGGGCGGGAAAGTAAGACGGCGAATCGCAACAACGCTGGGGGGGAAGCAGGGACAAGCGGTGAGCACCACTTGTCCCTGGCAGGCAAAACGTCAGCCTGCCGTTTGCAGCCTGCGCTTCTCGGCCAGACGACTTCTGCCGTACAGCACTGCAATGGCGATCAAGGCGATGGCCTGTGCGCTGAGTGAGTACAGGTCGGCGTGAATGCCCAGCCAGTCGAACTCGAAGAACGGCACCGGCCTTGTGCCGAATATCCCCGCCTCCTGCAGCGCCTTGACGCCGTGACCGGCAAACACCACTGACAGTGCGCAGAGCAGCGCAGCATTGATGCCGAAGAACAGCGACAGCGGCAGCTTCGCCGAGCCGCGCAGGATGACCCACGCCAGGCCTACGAGCAGCACCAGCGCCGTGGCACCCCCCGCCAGCACGGCATCGTGCCCGGCCGGTCCGGCCTGCAGCCACAGGGTTTCGTAGAACAGGATGACTTCGAACAACTCGCGATACACCGAGAAGAACGCCAGCACCGCGAAGCCGAAACGACCGCCGCCGCCGACCAGACTGCTTTTGACGTAGTCCTGCCACGCAGCAGCGTGACGACGATCATGCATCCACACCCCGAGCCAGAGCACCATCACACTGGCAAACAGCGCGGTGGCGCCTTCCAGCAATTCACGCTGCGCGCCGCTGACGTCAATGACATACGCCGCGAGTGCCCAGGTGGCCAGCCCGGCCAGCAGCGCCAGACCCCAGCCGATGTTGACGCTGCGTACGGCAGACTGCTGGCCGGTGTTGCGCAGAAACGCCAGAATCGCCGCCAGTACCAGAATCGCTTCCAGCCCTTCACGCAGCAGGATCAGCAGGCCCGAAATATAGCTCAGCGACAGGCTCAGGCCGTCGCTGCCCAACAGGTCCGCCGACTCCTTGAGCTTGCCTTTGGCTGCTTCCAGTTTTTGCGCGACCTGAGGTAGCGGCATGCTGTCCTGCAAGGACTGCCGGTAAGCCATCAGGCTCTTTTCAGTGTCCTTGCGCACATTGGCGTCGACGTTATCCAGCGAGCTTTCGACCAGCTCGAAACCCTCCAGATACGCCGCGACCGACAAATCATAGGCCTGCTCGCGATCACCGGCCTTGTAGGCTGCCAGGCTCTTGTCCAGCGTTACACTGGTGTAATCCAGCAGTTGCGCCGGGCCGCGCTGTACCTGAGGTGGCTGCGCGCGCTGTGCCCGGAAGGTGGCGGTAGCGTCCGGACCTTCGGCAGCCTGGATTTCGGCTGGTGTCTGGCGAGCCAGATCGGCGAGGTTGAAGGTCTTGGCAGGCTGGGCGACCGGTTGTGCGCTGAAGCTGGCGATATACGTCGCAATGTCCCAGCGCTGGCGATCGTCCAGCTGGTCGGCGAACGCGGGCATATCGGTGCCGGCAATGCCTAGCCCGGTCGCGTTGTAGAGGTCGTAGAGACTCAGGCGATCCAGCCGCGCAGTATCCCGCAGGTTCGAGGGTGGCGGTTCCAGGCCGATACCTGCCGGTCCATCCCCTGCACCGCTGTCGCCATGGCACACCGAGCAATGCTGGGCGTATAAAGGCGCGCCACGGGCGGGGTCCGGCGTAATGGCCGGGGCCTGACTGACCTCGTAGGCAAGCGCGAGCTTCGCACTCAACTGCCGCGCCTGACGAGTGACCTGCGCAGCGTCCTGTCGACTTGCCACAGCGCTTTTCAGCTGGTTTACCGCCTGCTCCAGAGCATCACGCTCGGCGCGTTGCGGCAAGGCAACGATGAGGCCTTGCAACGCAGTCAGGTTATCGACCTGCTGCTGATACTTGACGGTGTCCACAACCTTGCCGTCCGCCACGGTCGCCGGGTAATCGGCCCCCAGGTAATCCAGCAGATGCAGCGCCTGGGCGGCACCCTCGACCGGGTCGGCCAGCGCAATGCAGCTGCCCAGCGCCAGAAGCGGCAACAGTAACCAGGCAAGAAAACGAGAACGGACGGGCATTGCAGAATCTCGACGGGAATGCGAAGCGTTGCATTGTTAACGCCGCAACGGCACTACTCAATAGTCGAGGTCTATTTTTGTTACAGAATCTTACGTTCGGCCTTCAATCGCCCTGAACAGAACGTATGTCTGCTCAGGGCTCCAGACCGACACGTTTCAGGCCGTACCGCGATGCAACGTCGCGAGGAAACCTGCCGCGCCTACGAACAGGCTGGCGAAGGTGCGGTTCATGCGACGTTGCTGGCGAGGCGTCTTGAGCAGGCGCAGCACCTTGGATGCCAGCCCGGTGTAGCCCGCCATCACGATCAGATCGACCACCACCATGGTCGCTGCGATGATCGCGTACTGGATGAGCAGCGGAGCGGTCGGGTCGATGAACTGTGGCAGGATCGCCAGAATGAAGATCAGTGCCTTGGGGTTGCTGATATTCACCAGAAAGCCGCGCAAGACCAGCGTCATCGGTTTGCCCACCGGGCGCACGGCAGATTCATCGGCCAGGTCGGCTGGCAAAGCGCGCCATTGCTTGATGCCGAGATAGACCAGATACGCGACGCCGAACCACTTGATCAGCGTGAACGCCATATCCGAGGCCGCCAGCACTGCGCCAAGACCTGCCGCGACAATGGCGATCTGTGCCACCAACGCGATCTGCAAGCCCAGGGCATTCCAGTAACCCCGCCAGAAACCGTATTGCAGGCCGCAGGACATCGAAGCGATGGCGCCCGCGCCGGGGGAAAGACTGATGATCCAGCAGGCCGCAAAAAAGCCCAGCCACGTTTCAAGCGCCATCGTGCACCTCATACAAAGTCGAATGCGCAATAAATTAGTGCTTCATGCTTTGCAAGGCTAACGATTTCTAATCCTGCTCATCCGGCTGCTTTGCAACCACCATCTGCGGAAACAGATCGCTGCCACGCCAGCGGCGCACTGACTTCTGGAAAAACTGGCTGTTGGGCACCTGGACCAGCGCGCCACCGGCTTCCGGGGTCTCGATCAGGGTGGTGAACATCAGATTGATGGCGACCACCCGCCCCTTCACGCCCGGCTTGTCCAGCGTATCGACCAGCTCGACCATGTCACCGATGCGGAACGGGCCGATGGTGAAGATCAGAATGGCGCAGAGCAGGTTCGACAGCACGCTCCACATTGCAAAGAACGCCACCGCCGCTACGGCGACGAAGCCGGACAGTGCGGTCCACAGCACCGTAGCCGATACCCCGAGTCGGCCGAGGACGAGAACAAAGGCGCTGCCCATGATCAACCAGCGCAGGCCGCCGCGAACCGGGACCAGCAATTCTGGCGGCAACGGATAACGCTCGCCCAGACCGGTCAGAAAACCACCGACGATGCGTTGCAGTACGTAACCGGCCAACAGGATCAGCAGAATCTGCGCACCCACCAGCAGCGGTTCAAGCCAGTACGCGGATACCGGCAAGCCCAACATGTCCATCACTTCCCTGCCTCGCTCACGACAATGCTTCCAGTTCGGCCTGCATTGATTCCAACAGTTCCAGCGCTTGCATCCAGGCGTCTTCCAGCTCGGATTCACGCACTTTCAGCTTGGCCTGTTCGGCCAGCAGATCGCGTAGCTTGTCCTTGTTGGCAGCCTCGTAGTTGGTGCTGTCGGCCAGCGCTTCTTCGACCTTGGCGAGTTTTTCATTCACCAGCCCGAGATCACGCTCCAGCTTGTCGGCTTCGCGCTTGTGCGGTGCCAGTTGCTGACGCAAGGCCGCTGCCTGTTGGCGCTGGGCTTTCTTGTCGGTCTTGTCGGCGTTGACGGGCGTGTTGCTGACCGGCGCGTTGCGCAGCCGGTAATCGGCCAGCCAGCGCGTGTAGTCATCCAGATCGCCGTCGAATTCCTGTACGCGGCCGTCGGCCACCAGCAGGAAGTCATCGGTCGTGCTCTTGAGCAAGTGCCTGTCGTGAGACACCACCAGTACCGCACCACCGAACTCCTGCAAGGCCATGGTCAGCGCCAGGCGCATCTCCAGGTCGAGGTGGTTGGTCGGTTCATCGAGCAGCAACAGGTTGGGCTTTTCCCAGGCGATCAGTGCCAGCGCCAGGCGGGCTTTCTCGCCACCGGAGAAATTCAGCACCGGCTCATCCAGGCGCGCGCCACGGAAGTCGAAACCGCCAAGGAAATCACGCAGCGTCTGTTCACGCTCGGTCGGTGCCAAGCGCTGCAAGTGCAGCAACGGGGTCGCCTTGGCGTCCAGTGAGTCGAGCTGATGCTGGGCAAAGTAGCCCACGGTGAGGTTTTCGCCACGCACCAGCCGACCGCTTTGCGGCTCGAGCTCGCCGGCGAGGTTTTTGATCAGCGTCGACTTGCCTGCGCCGTTCGGACCCAGCAGGCCGATGCGTGCACCGGGCGTGAGTTGCAGCTTGACCTTCTCGAGGATGGTCTTGTCGCCATAACCCAGGCGCGCGTCGGACAGGTCCAGCAATGGGCTGGAGATCTTGTCGGACTCACGGAAAACGAAGTTGAACGGTGAGTCGACGTGCGCGGCCGACAGCTCTTCCATGCGCTCCAGCGCCTTGATCCGGCTTTGTGCCTGACGGGCCTTGGTAGCCTGGGCCTTGAAGCGTGCGATGTACTTTTCCATGTGCGCACGTTGCGCCTGCTGCTTTTCGTAGGCCTGTTGCTGCTGCGCCAGACGTTCGGCACGGGCCCGCTCGAACGCGCTGTAGCCGCCGCGATAGAGGGTGATCTTGCGTTGCTCGACATGGGCGATGTGATCGACCACGGCATCCAGAAAATCCCGGTCGTGGGAAATCAGCAGCAAGGTGCCGGGGTAACTCTTGAGCCAGTCTTCAAGCCACAGAATGGCGTCAAGGTCCAAGTGGTTGGTCGGTTCGTCGAGCAGCAGCAGGTCCGAGGGGCACATCAATGCCTGCGCCAGGTTCAGGCGCATACGCCAGCCACCGGAGAAACTGCCGACCTGACGTTCCATCTGTTCGTTGGTGAAGCCCAACCCGGCCAGCAGCTTGCGCGCGCGCGCGTCGGCGGTATAACCGTCGGCGCTGTCGAGCTCCGAATGCAGACGTGCCTGAGCGGCGCCGTCCTGCGCGGCTTCGGCCTCGGCCAGCGAGCTCTGTACTTCCCGCAGGCGCTCGTCGCCATCGAGCACGTAATCCACGGCCAGGCGTTCGAGCGTGTCGACCTCCTGGCGCATGTGCGCGATACGCCAGTCGGCGGGCAGCAGGCAGTCGCCGGCATCCGGCGTCAGCTCTCCACGCAGCAGGGCAAACAGGCTGGATTTACCGGCGCCATTGGCACCGATCAGGCCGGCTTTATGGCCGGCGTGCAGAGTCAGCTCGGCGTCTTCTAGCAGACGTTGCGGACCACGCTGTAAGGTAAGGCTTTGAAGTCGAATCATAATGGCGGCGGAGTCTACCAGCTTCGTCCTGAACAGGTGGATCACTATGCCTTCAGCGCTCTGGAGTTTCACCCTCGATTTCTACGCCCGACCGGGTGTGGAACAGGCTTGTCTGACGCTGCAAGCCAACGGGGCCAACGTGTGCATGGTGCTTTGCGGGGTGTGGCTGGGTACGCGCGACGTGGCGTGCAACGCTCAGCGAGTCGCGCAAATAAAGCAGTTGGCGACACCCTGGCATGACGATGTGGTGCGTCCGCTACGGGATTTGCGCAACCAATGGCGCATTGCTGCGCTTGAAGATGCGTTGCTGACTACATTACGGATGAAGGTCAAGGCGCTGGAACTGGAGGCCGAACAGAGCCTGATGATAAAGCTTGAGGCACTGACCGGGGATTGGCCGGCAGGTGAGGCGAGGAATGCAGAGGAGTGGCTGCTCGAACTTGCCGAAGGGGATGCAGAAAAAAACCGCGATGCGCTGGATGTGCTGCGCATCGCGGTTGGACATGCCGTCGACCAGACTTAGGAAGCGCTGGTTGGCGTTGCGCCGTTGGCAGGGGTTGCCGGTGCGGCGGCTGGCGCAGCAGGTGCAGGCGTCGTCGGCTTGGCTGCAGCAGCAGGCGCTGGCGTGGCCGGTTTGGCGGCGGCTGGCTTCGCCGCAGGTTTGGCGACAGGCTTGGCTGCTGCTTTCACAGGTGCCTTGGCCGGTGCCTTGACGGGCGCTTTCACAGGCGCTTTCGCCGCAGGCTTGGCGGCCGCTGCTTTTGCTGCTGCAGGTTTGGCAGCGCTGCTGGCGGTGGCCTTGGCAGCCGGCGCCTTGGTGGCGGCAGGCTTGGCCGCAACCGGCTTGGTGGCAGTGGTCTTGGCTGCAGCAGGCTTGGCGGTAACCGGCTTGGCGGCAGCCGGCTTGGTGGCAGTGGTCTTGGCTGCGACAGGCTTGGCTGCTGCAGTCGTGCGGGCGGCAGGTTTGGCGGCGGCTTTTACCGGGGCCTTGGCAGCAGCGGTTTTGACCGCTGGCTTGGCAACTGCGGAAGGCTTGGCTGCGGCTTTGATGACTGGCTTGGCGGCGGCCGCTTTAACCGGCGCTTTCGCTGCAGTTTTTGCGGGGGCTTTGGCAGCAGGTGTCTTGGCAACAGGTGCCTTGGCGACGGCTTTAGGCGCGACAGGCTTGGCATCGCGAGTGGTCAGGATCTTGCCGACCGCCTCTTTTACGCGACCAATACCCTGGGCCAGTTTCAGGCTTTCCTGGGCATCACGCTTGAGGTGCAGGATGTACGTGCGGGTTTCGGTCTGACGATCCTTGAGAGCGTCCAGCAACTCTTCCAGCTCGGACACGGCGCCTTTGGCCTTGGCCTGCGCCTTGGATTTTCCGGCGGTGGCAGCATCCTGCAGTTTGATGCGGGAATTGTGCAGTTTTTCCTGCGCCTTGCCGCGTTGTTTCTCAAGCTTGGCGAGCAGTTTCTCGGCATCAGCCAAGGCTTGGGAGCAGGCGTCTTCCAGATGTTCAAGCAAGCTGCCCGATAATTGTTGGAGCAAATGCAACGGAGTATTTACTGGCTTCTTTTTGGCCGACATGACTTACCTCCTGGGTGACGAAATTGCGGCTCATACTAGGCTTCTGCGCGCATCGCCGCTAGGGCATCTTGACAGCATCCATGGGTCCCTGTTGCATACTGAGAGAAATGATTGCTCGGCACGATGCAAAGGCATTGTGAAATTCACGTCACAAGACTCGTCACTACTCGCGCTGGCGCAGGCATAATCGCTGCCTTCCCAGGCCGGAGAGCATTAATGTCGCGCTACCTGTTAACGTCGTTGTTCCTCTTGCTACCCCTGGCCCAAGCCGCCGAGTCGCCACCTGCGTCCAGTGACGGCCACGACCTCGCCTATAGCCTGGGCGCAAGCCTTGGCGAGCGGTTGCATCAGGAAGTCCCTGACCTGGACCTCAAGGCGTTGGTGGAAGGCTTGCAGCAGGCTTATCAGGGCAAGCCGCTGGCGCTCAAGCAGGAGCGCATCGACCAGATTCTGCGCGAGCATGATGCCGCTATCGCTCAGGCCGAGACTGCCGGTACGGATGCGCCGACCGAGGCGGCCCTCAAGGCCGAGCGCACGTTCATGGACAGCGAGAAGGCCAAGCCGGGTGTGAAGGTGCTGGCTGACGGGATTCTCATGACCGAGCTGACTCCTGGCACCGGCCCCAAGCCCAGTGCCGACGGCCGGGTTGAGGTGCGTTACGTCGGTCGTTTGCCGGACGGCACGATCTTCGATCAGAGCACCCAGCCCCAGTGGTTCCGGCTCGACAGTGTGATCAGCGGCTGGACCAGCGCCTTGCAGAACATGCCGACCGGCGCTAAGTGGCGTCTGGTCATTCCTTCGGATCAGGCCTATGGCGCCGAGGGCGCTGGCGATCTGATCGATCCGTTTACACCGCTGGTATTTGAAATCGAGCTGGTTGCGGTTTCGCAGTAAGCGGGCGTAAAGCCGGCGTTCAGAAATGCGAAAGGGTGCAATAAGCACCCTTGGCGTGTAGCGCTGGCACCGACAAGATCACGCCTGAGCGGCGATCTCTTCCTTGTGCGAGTTGTGCAGCACTTCGATCAGGCAGTCTTCCAGCTCGAAACGCTCGTGCAGCAATTGCCCCAGCTGATTGAATTCCCGTGCTACTACCGCCGCATCCGAGCAGTCGCCCTTGTCGCAGCGATCATTGAACGTGAGGGCAAACTTGGTGATGACGTCCAGACGTGGATAGATCGTGTCTGCCAGCTCCAGCCCACGCTCGTCATTGAACGCCCGGGCTTCATCACCCAGCTGTTCGTAGACTTCGAAGTGCCCGGCGGAGACGTAATCCACAAGAATCCCGCAGAAGTTCTGCAGACCTTCAAGGTCGGCTGCCAACGCTTCGGGCGTGTCGCCCAGCGCGTCATAGGCTTCGACCAGTTCGAGACGGCTTTGAAGCCAGCGATCGATCAGCTTGTTCACTCCGCCCCAGCGTTCCTGAGCATTCTGACAACTTTCCAGCATGGTCTTCTCTCTTCCCTTCAGGGGCATGCAGTCCTGGGCCGGTCCGGGTGATTGGCCGGGACCTGGCCTGATAAATGCGTCAGGACAGCATATTTCCAGTGACGCGTGCGGCCCAGATTATGCCCGCTCGACAAGGCCATCAAGGTACGCAGGAGATAAAGTTCATACAAGCGTTTAATAGCCGCCCCGATCTTTGGTCGCCAGCCAGTGGCTGAATTCGCTGAAAAGAGGATACAGCGGTAACAGCGCCAGACCCGTGAATGCCAGCAGACTCCACTCCGGCAGGCTGATGCCGAACAGTGTCCAGGTGATCTCGGCGCAAAACAGCGCGTCGCTTCGCAGTCGGTCGATGCACATGTCCAGGGAGAGCAGGCTCAATACCTGCTCCAGTCTGGTAATAACAGGTATCAATTGATCGGCCGAGGCGGTCTGCAACCACACCTGTGTGCCTGCTGCAGCAAGCCCGGCCAGGGCGACCAGCAAAAGCCCCAGACTGTAGCGCCGCGTGCCTGTCGGGCCAGATGCGTGGCAGGCAGCACAGAGCGCCAGCACGCCACAGACGATGAATGCAGCCCGTTGCACCATGCACAGCGCGCAAGGGTCGAGACCGAAAGCTTGCTGCAGGTAGAAGGCGACGCCAATGATTGATGCACAGGCCAGCGATGCCAGGAAAAACAGGAAGCGTGTGCGAGCCAGATACATGGCAAATCCGTAACAAAGGACGAGACGATTACGGTAGAGGAAAGGGTGCGGCGCATTCAAGGTGGCGGCATACGGATGCGTCGCTGTTTACCGAGGAAAAAGAACACACCGCTGCGTGGTTCTTTTACTCATGTATGTAGGACGATTCTTACGCATTGATCTTGACGGGCTGGTGAGGCAGCACGGAGAGCCCTGACCTAGGACTCTCCGGTGGTTTCAAGCCTTGGTCAGTACCGGCAGGGGCCGTGACAGAAGGCGCTCGTCCAGCAGGCCCAGGCCTTCCTGAAACAGCTGATTGCTGCGATCCGTCTCACCCAGTTGGCCCAGCAGACGAGCCAGCTCGGCGCAGGTTTCGGGATTGCGTTCCAGGCGCAGACTGCTCTCCAGATAATCCCGCGCCTTGCCCCACAGTCGGCCTTGCAGACAGATACGTCCCAGGCTCAGCAACAGGCTTGGATCAGCCGGATGGTGCTTGAGCCAGCCTTCCGCCGTTTGCAGCTGCTTGAGCGGGTCACTGCCGCGAACCAGCCCGTACAGACGCGCCAGATGGCTGTTGTACTCGCGCTTGAGGGCGCTACGAAGCACCTCTTCAGCCTGAGCTTCGGCACCCAGACGGCGCAATTGATCGGCGTACGCCAGCACCAGTTGCGGCTCCTGGCGTTGCGCAGAGGCCAGCCCCTGCCAGGCGCTCTCCAGAGAAGGCAGGCCGGTCGGTGCGCCTTCGATGCCCTCGCGGTACGCCGCCAGGCTCAGGTTCTCGCCCCAGGCGCGGCGTTCCAGCTCGGCCAGCTCCTTGGCTGGCAGAACCTTGTCCTTGCGCAGTTCCGGCATCAGGCGGACCACGTCGGACCAGTCACCACGCTGCTGATACAGGCGTTGCAACTGACGAAGCACCTGAGGGTTGTGCGGATGACGCTCTTTCATGGCCAGCAGCGTGGTCAGCGCACCTTCGGTGTCGCCGCGATCCTGCTGCAACTGGGCGTGATTCAGGGCAATTGCCAGCTCGGCTTGTGGCTGACGCTCGAGCGCACGTTCCAGCAAGGCATCGCAGTCTTCGTAACGACCCTGCTCGTTGGCCGCGCGTGCAGCGCCGATGTAGTAGAGCAGCGGGTGAGTATCGGCTTCGGCCGCGCGTTGCAGATGACGCTGAGCGCTGGACCAGCGGCCCTCGGCAAGGTCCATCTGGCCTTGCTCGATAGCCATTTGCACGCGACGACGGCGGTTGCGATGCGACCATGGGTTAACCACGCGGCCCGAAGTCGTCAGCAGGCTGATCAACAGTCTCAGCAGTGCGATCACCAGCAACGCGGCGACCAGCAGCGCCAGGGTCGCCCACAGGCTCGATTCGTAGCGGAAGTTCTGATAGGCGATCAGGACGTAACCGGAGTGCTCGGCGATGGCGACACCGATCAACGCCGCAGCGGCGATCGCGATGAATAACAGCACATAGAAGCGCTTCATCGGCTGGTCCCCTGTTGCGCCTCGGCTGGCTGGCCGGCGGCATGACGGCGTTCAAGGTAGGCCTGCACGGCGCTCAGGGTCGGTGCCAGATCCGGTGTCTTCACCGATACCGGCTGGCTGGCGACAGCATCAAGCCCCTGGCCGAGCGCTTTACCTTGTGGATCGTCCTGATCGAAGTTGGCTTTCAGAACGTTTTGCGCTTCAGTGATGGCCTTGGAATAAACCTCGGGCTCGCCGTTAAGCGCTGCCCACTGCGCCTGCTCCAGCGCCAGGCTCAGCGCCAGACGCACCTGCGAAAGGCTTTGGCCGGCGAGTACCGGGCGGATGTCCTTGTCGGCGTTGAAATCGATGCGGAAGTAATGGGAGATCTCGTCCCACCACTGCGTCCACCGGCTGGATTCGGTCTTGTCGGCGGTCAGGCCCAACAGTGACTCGCCCTTGTCTTCGTATTCGGGGGCCAGCTTGTTGAGCTGTACAGCTTGCTCACGCAGAGCTGCGAGTTGCAGAAACAGCCCGGTGCGGTCCGGCTGCTCGATGCTGCGCAGGGCGGCAAGGCTCTTGGCCAATTGCTCGCGGGCAGCGAAGGAGCCCGGATCGTCCTGCTCACGCAGAATTTCGTCGGCACCCTGAACCAGCGCCTGTGCACTGTTGATGTCCTGCAGCGCTGAAAGACGCAGGCTGGCCAGACGCAGCAGATGCTCGGCCTCGGCCAGACGCCAGTCCTTGCGGCTCGCCCCCAGTACGGTTTCGAGTCGCTGGCTGAGGCGCTGCTGATCGCCTTGCAGTTGCGCGACCAGACGTCGACTGTCTTCCAGCTGATTGGCCGGCGGGAATTGCGCGATGCGTGCGCTCAGCTGCTGGTCATTCTGCGCCAGTACCAGGGTCTGTTCGGCGATATCCTCGACCTGTCCGCGCTGCTGCTGGTGCCCGGCCTGCAACATGCGCAGTTGCCAGACTCCCCAGCCGGCGACGGCGATACCGGCAATTGCCAGCAGCAAGGCCAGGAACACCAGGCCACTGTTGCGACTGCCGGTGCGCTCGGTGCGGACTGGCTCAGGCTTGGATGCAGGCGTTTTCAACACCGATTCTTCGTCTTTAGGCAAGGCTGTTTCGCTCACGTATCCCATCCTTTGCATTTTGGCGTAATAGCGTAAACGACAGGTGTCGATCATTACGCCTTGACGGCAGGCTGAGGTTGTTCCCGCAACGCTGCCAGCAATGCCGCGGCGCTGGCGCCACGACAATCAATAACGGTCCTTGCTCCGGCTGCCCGCGCGATGCTGGCAACCCTGGGGCTCGGTACAAACAGCGGCAGATCGGCCAGGACCGGCCATGAATCCCCCGCCAACTGAAGCAAATGTTCAAAACCCTGCCCACTGCTGACCACCAGCCCGTTCAAGCGTTCCACCGCGACGCGTTGCGCCAGGGCGCCGGGCGCATGTTGCGGCAGGTAGCGACGATACAGCGGCAGGTAATCAACCCCCACCCCCAGCCCGCGCAGTTGCTCGGCCAACAGTTCGCGTCCCTCGTCACCGCGCATGATCAACACACGGCTTCCCGGTACGGCAATCGCCTGTTTGAGGCGCGGCAGTTCAAGCAAGGCTTCGCTGTCGTCGCCCTGCTCCGGCCAGCTCGCATCCAGCCCGTAGTCGAGCAGTATCTGCCCGGTTGCTGAACCCACACTGAACCAGGGTTGCAGGGGCGGTTGCGGCCATACTTCATCGATCAGCTCGATGGCCAGTCGCGCGGCAGGTTTGCTGACCACGATCACTGCACAATAATTGAGCAGCTCGAAAATGATCGAACGCTGTGCAGGCGTCAAGGGCAAAGGCTCGGTTTCAAGCAGGGGCAGACTGCTGCTGAAGATACCGTCCTCGGCCAGCACCCTGGCCAGCGCTGCCGACTCTTCGGCCGGGCGGGTCAGCAGCAGACGCCAGCCACTCATTCGTTATTGGCCTCGCCGTAGACCGCTTTCAGGATGTCGGCGGCGCCCTGCTCCAGCAGCGCTTCGGCCACCTGCACACCCAGTGCCTGAGCGGATGTCTGAGGTGCCCGGGCATCCGCGTGCAGCAACACGCTGCCGGACGGATCGCCCACCAGGCCGCGCAACCAAACGTCATCGCCTTCCAGCACGGCGTAGCAGGCGATCGGCACCTGACAGCCACCGTTGAGGTGCTTGTTCAGCGAACGCTCGGCAATCACGCGCACAGCAGTGTCTTCATGATGCAAAGGGGCAAGCAGTGCATGAATTTCGGCGTCGACGCTGCGGCATTCGATACCCACCGCGCCCTGGCCACCGGCTGGCAGGCTGTCGTCGACACTGATTGCGGAAGTGATGCGGTCTTCGAAACCCAGGCGGATCAGGCCAGCGGCGGCGAGGATGATGGCGTCGTATTCACCGGCATCCAGCTTGGCCAGACGGGTATTGACGTTGCCGCGCAGGAAGCGGATCTGCAGATCGGGTCGACGCGCCAGCAATTGGGCCTGACGGCGCAGGCTGGAGGTGCCGACAATGCTGCCGGCCGGCAACTGGTCCAGGCTGGCAAAGGTGTTGGAAACGAATGCATCGCGCGGGTCTTCGCGCTCGCAGATGCAGAACAGGCCCAGGCCTTGTGGAAAGTCCATTGGCACGTCTTTCATCGAGTGCACGGCGATGTCGGCGTTGTTTTCCAGGAGCGCGGTTTCCAGCTCCTTGACGAACAGGCCTTTGCCACCGATTTTCGACAGCGGGGAGTCGAGCAATTTGTCGCCACGGCTGACCATGGGTACCAGCGTCACGAGCAGGCCGGGGTGGGCCTGTTCCAGGCGGGCCTTGACGTATTCTGCCTGCCAGAGTGCCAGCGCGCTTTTGCGAGTGGCGATGCGGATTTCGCGAGAGGACATTGAACAATCCGTACTGAGTAAATGCGACGGATAATAACAGCTCAATCCCGGTCAGGGCGGCTTCGGCGCTGATTGCAACTTGCGTCAGACACTGAGCCGATCAATCAATCGGCAGTGCCTGAGGGGCGCATGGGAAAGGCTGCGCGTAGGCCAGCCGAAAAGCACATGGAGCCGGAATTCTCTCCCGTTCCATGACTCGGTCTGGGCGCAGAGGCTCCAGAGCGGCGAGGCGCTAGAGCTGCTGCATCATTTTGCGGACACCGGCTACGTGGCGGCGGCTGACGATCAACGCATCGCCATTGAGCCCTCTGAGGAACAGCTGGAAATGCCCCAACGGAGTGCGCTGCAACCGTTCTATGCGCTCGCGGGCCACCAGCGCATTGCGATGGATGCGCACGAAACGGTCACCGAATTCGTCTTCCAGTGCCTTGAGCGGTTCGTCCAGCAGCACTTCGCCGCCCTCGTGACGCAAGGTCACGTATTTGTGATCGGCGATAAAGTAGATCACCTGATCCAGGGGAATCAGCTCGATGCCTTTGCGGGTACGCGCGCTGATGTGGCTGCGTGGCCCTGATCCGCTTTCGGCTGCCGGGCGGGTCAACGCCGCCAGTTGCACGCGGTTCGGCCGCTCGGCTTTTCGCAACGCTTCGACAAGGTGCTCGGGACGCACAGGCTTGACCAGATAGCCCACCGCACTGACCTGAAAAGCTTCCAGGGCGAACTCATCGTGGGCGGTGCAAAACACCACGGCAGGCGGTGCTTCCCGCTCGCACAGTCGGGCTGCGACCTGGAGGCCATCGAGACCCGGCATGCGGATATCGAGCAGCACTACGTCCGGTTTGTGGGTTTCGATCAGCGCCAAGGCTTCTTCGCCATTGGACGCGCTGGGTTCCAGTACTCGATAACCCTCGATTTCATTGACCATGCGGCTCAATCGCTCGCGGGCCAGGGGTTCGTCATCAACGATCAGGACATTCATATAGCTCTGGCTTCCTGCGTGAGTCTCGCACAAGGATAGCGTAGACAGGTGTAGTGACGACCGTCACGGCGCTCCACGCTCAGACTGGCATGCGGGCCAAAAAGTGCCGCAATTCGTGCGCCTATATTCGTCAGAGCCTGCTGAGTACCGTTGGAAGTCTGCCGATTGGCAACTTCTTCATAGGGATTGCTGACGCTCAATATGAACTCTCCCCCTTCATAGTTCGCTTCGACCGTTACAACGCCCCCTTCGACCCGCGGAGCAATGCCATAAATCAAAGCGTTTTCAAGTAATGGCTGCAAGGTTAGCTGGGGGATTGGCAAGTCATCGGGAATTGCACTCACCCTCCAGTCCAACTGTAGACGCTCGCCAAGACGATATTGCTCAATCGATAAATATCGTTTTGCCAATGCCAGCTCCTCACCCCATGTCACGAGGCTGCCCGGCTTGGCCAGACTGGCACGAAAAAGGTCCGAAAGATCGAGCACCGCCTGCTCGGCCTTGACCGGGTTGCTGGCCACCAGACTGGCGATACTGTTGAGTGTATTGAAGAGGAAGTGCGGGCGGATGCGCGCCTGCAGCGATTCGATCCTGGCGCGCAGCTCGCCCTGTTGCTGCTTGCGCCACTGACTCTGCAGATAGAAGTAACGCAGCATCAGGGCGGACATGATCAGGGCAATCGTCGAGTAGCGCAGATAACGCTCGACCATGCCGCTGACCGAAATTCGCCCGGTAAGCTGACAGACGTCGGTGACGGCTGTGCACAGCAGCGTCAGGCCGACCACCAGCAGGCAACTGAGCATGCCCGCCAGCCCCGGTGTCAATCGCGCCAGCCAGGGGCGCAACCCGCACAGCAGCGCTGCCGACAGCAGCACGATCCATTGCACGAACAGCGACATCAACGCCAGGCGTACCCAGTCGAAGCCGCTGCGCATCGGTTCCACCAGCACCAGAACCAGCACCAGCAGCTCGGCCAGCACGACGAGCACCAGCAATGCCTGCGGCAGGCACAGTTCAGGGAGGAAAAAGTCTTTGCCGGGCGCGGGCCGGGCATCATGTTTCACAGGTTCGATTCGCATGGCTCCAGTCTCTGCCCTGGCCTCGTCAGCGGCAAGCTGTCCGGGGATAAAAATGCATCAACCCTGTTATCATCGCGTTCGTTCTTGTGCCAGGTATCGGGCACGTCACTTTCAGTCAGCAACGAGCGAATCCATGAGCACCGACAAGACCAACCAGTCCTGGGGCGGCCGCTTCAGTGAACCCGTCGACGCGTTTGTCGCGCGTTTCACTGCCTCCGTCACCTTCGATCAACGCCTGTATCGCCACGACATCATGGGCTCCATCGCCCACGCTACGATGCTGGCCAAGGTGGGCGTACTGACCGACGCCGAGCGCGATACCATCGTTGACGGCCTGAACACCATCCAGGCCGAGATCGAGGCTGGCCAGTTCGACTGGCGCGTCGATCTGGAAGACGTGCACATGAACATTGAAGCACGCCTGACCGACCGCATCGGTATCACCGGCAAGAAGCTGCACACCGGTCGCAGCCGCAATGATCAGGTCGCCACCGATATCCGTCTGTGGCTGCGCGACGAAATCGACCTTATCCTCAGCGAAATCACACGTCTGCAGCAAGGTCTGCTGGGCCAGGCCGAGCGTGAGGCTGAAACCATCATGCCCGGTTTCACCCACTTGCAGACGGCCCAGCCGGTAACATTCGGTCACCATATGCTGGCCTGGTTCGAAATGCTCAGCCGCGACTACGAGCGTCTGGTGGATTGCCGCAAGCGTCTCAACCGCATGCCGCTGGGCAGCGCGGCGCTGGCGGGCACGACCTACCCGATCGACCGCGAGCTGACCTGCACACTGCTGGGCTTCGAGGTGGTGGGCGGCAACTCGCTGGACGGCGTATCGGATCGCGACTTCGCCATCGAATTCTGCTCGGCTGCATCCATCGCAATGATGCACCTGTCGCGCTTTTCGGAAGAGCTGGTGCTCTGGACCAGTGCGCAGTTCCAGTTCATCGACCTGCCGGACCGCTTCTGCACCGGCAGCTCGATCATGCCGCAAAAGAAGAACCCCGATGTTCCTGAACTGGTTCGCGGCAAGAGCGGCCGCGTGTTCGGTGCCCTGATGGGCCTGCTGACCCTGATGAAAGGCCAGCCCCTGGCTTACAACAAGGACAACCAGGAAGACAAGGAACCGCTGTTCGACGCCGCCGATACGCTGCGTGATTCGTTGCGTGCGTTCGCCGACATGATCCCTGCGATCAAGCCCAAGCACGCGATGATGCGTGAAGCAGCGCTGCGCGGCTTCTCGACCGCCACCGATCTGGCCGACTATCTGGTCCGCCGTGGTCTGCCGTTCCGTGACTGCCATGAGATCGTCGGTCACGCGGTGAAATACGGTGTGGAAACCGGCAAGGACCTGGCAGAGATGAGCCTGGAAGAGCTGCGTCAGTTCAGCAACCAGATCGAACAGGACGTCTTCGCCGTGCTGACCCTGGAAGGTTCGGTGAATGCCCGTAATCACATCGGCGGCACCGCCCCCGAACAGGTCCGCGCTGCCGTCGTTCGCGGCCAGGAGCTGCTGGCCGGGCGCTGAAGATACCCCGCATAGCCCTGATGACGCGGAGCATTGGCACGATAGAAATCTCAAGGCTTTCATCGTTCCCATGCTCCGCGTGGGAATGCCGTTCTGGACGCTCCGCGTCCTATCCTGAGCGTGCGTAGCGCAACGGATATGTGACGCAGAGCGTCACGACCTGCATGCCAACGCAGAGCATTGGCACGATAGTGATCTCAAGGCTTCATCGTTCCCATGCTCCGCGTGGGAATGCTGTTCTGGACGCTCTGCGTCCTATCCTGAATGTGCGCCGCAGAGCGTCACAAAACGACCGTGTTCTCGTGCACCTATCGCTCCTACGACTCTTTCAGCACCTACCGATTTCCCTCCGGCGCACCCCGCCGCTATCATCCCCGATTCTTGTGGGGGACTTATCCGATGCTCAATGGCCTGTGGCTTGGTTTTTTTGTCGTGGCGACGATTTCCGCGCTGGTGCAGTGGCTGGTGGGCGGCAACGCCGGCATTTTTGCGGCGATGGTCGAAAGTATCTTTGCCATGGCCAAGCTGTCGGTCGAGGTCATGGTGCTGCTGTTCGGCACACTGACCCTGTGGTTGGGCTTTTTGCGCATCGCCGAGAAGGCCGGCATCGTCGACTGGCTGGCCAAGGTCCTCGGGCCGCTGTTTCTGCGCCTGATGCCGGAGGTGCCGCCCGGCCACCCTGCGCTGGGGCTGATCACCCTCAACTTCGCCGCCAACGCGCTGGGTCTCGACAACGCCGCCACGCCGATTGGCCTGAAGGCCATGCGCTCGCTACAGGAACTCAACCCGAGCAAGACCGCCGCCAGTAACGCGCAGATCCTGTTTCTGGTGCTCAACGCCTCATCCCTGACCCTGCTGCCGGTGACGATCTTCATGTACCGCGCCCAGCAAGGTGCGCCTGACCCGACCCTGGTATTCCTGCCGATCCTGCTGGCCACCAGTGTCTCGACCATCGTCGGCCTGCTGTCGGTCGCGTTCATGCAGCGTCTGCGCTTGTGGGACCCGGTGGTGCTCGCCTACCTCATCCCCGGCGCCCTGTTGCTGGGCACCTTCATGGCTTTTCTCGGCACGCTGTCGGCGGCTGCGCTGGCGGGTCTGTCGTCGATTCTGGGCAACCTCACGCTGTTCGGCCTGATCATGATGTTTCTGATCATCGGCACGCTACGCAAGGTGCTGGTCTACGAGGCCTTCGTCGAAGGTGCGAAGGAAGGTTTCGACGTCGCCAAGAGCCTGCTGCCTTATCTGGTCGCCATGCTCTGTGCGGTGGGCGTGCTGCGCGCATCCGGCGCGCTGGACTTCGGCCTGGAAGGCATTCGGCATCTGGTGCAGTGGCTGGGGCTGGACACGCGCTTCGTCGATGCGTTGCCGACCGCGATGGTCAAACCCTTCTCGGGCAGCGCCGCCCGTGCCCTGTTGATCGAAACCATGCAGACCCAGGGCGTGGACAGCTTCGCTGCATTGGCCGCTGCCACGATTCAGGGCAGCACCGAGACCACGTTCTACGTCCTTGCCGTGTACTTCGGCGCCGTGGGCATTCAGCGCGCTCGCCATGCGGTGGGCTGCGCGCTGCTGGCCGAGTTTTCCGGTGTCGTGGCCGCGATCTTCGTCTGCTACTGGTTCTTCGGCGCGACCGCGACCTGAAACATTACTGCGCCGGAGCCTGAGGCGCAGACTCCGCGGGGGCTGCTTCGGCAGGCGCAGCCTCCTGCTTCTCCTGCTTCGGCTCATCAGCCGGTGCGGACTCAGGCGTAGTCTCTTCGGCCGAGTCGCCGCCCGGCTTGAGCTTGATTATCCGCCCGGTAGGTCGCTTGACTGCTGGCTGGTCATTGTCAGTGACGACAAAACGCAGCACGCCGATCATCTGGCCGTCCTCGGTCAGCACCCTCACCTGCCAGCGTCCTGTCACGTCCTCCGGGAAGTTTTGCTTGCGCGTCCAGGCGCGATAGCCTTCCTTACGGCCGCCGTGGATATCCAGCGCGATGCGGTCCATCTCTTCGCCTTCATGCCACCACACATGGTAGATACGCTCGTCCAGCCCGCGCGGCGCATTGATGGCGGTGTACGCATACAGGCCGCCGTTGCGCAGCTGCTTGGCGCTGATCAGCGAAATACTGTCGCCCGGCGTACGGTTCTTGTTATCGAAGTCCGGGCTAACCGCCACTTCAGTCAACCACAGCGTCGCAGGCGGCACCCAGGAGCGTAGCAACCAGCCCGCCGCGCCGATGGCCAGGATGATGCTGATCACGGCCAGTGCGCTGCGCCAGGTGTTGAGCGGGAAGTTGGACATCAGGCTGGGCGCCGACAGCAGCATCGCCACGCCCAGCGCCAGTTTGTAACTCTCGGCGGTGGTCAGGTGCAGGATGATCGGCAGCGCGGTCAGCAGTGCCGCGAACAGCGTCAGAGTGTGCAACGTCATGAACAGCCAGCGTCTGGGCGCCAGCCACTTGTAGTAGAGGGGGTCGATGATTGAGATCAGCCCGGCGGCGCCGAGCACCGCAGTGAATACCGCCTGACCACTGTTCCAGGTGGTGGTAATGAAAAAGAACGGCAGCACGAAGAACAGGCTTTCCTGATGGATCATCTGCGTGCCGTAGCGCAGCAAGCCCTGCGGAATCTCGCGGCCCAGCGCCTTGTTGAGCAACCCGACCATGGTGTTTTCGACCATCAGCCACAGCCAGCTGATCAGCATCACCACGGCAATCCAGGTGGCCAGTCCTGCCTGGCGATCGACCAGAATGAAACTGGCGATACCGGAAACGAAACCAAACGCTGCAATGAGCCCCGGGTAGCGCTGCATCAAGTTGAGCACGGGTGTCACATAGCGATTCACGTCAAGCATCGGAGGGGTCACTCGGTTCTGTTCATACAAAAAACGCGCTGTGTAACAAACGCAGCGCGGAGCCTGCACCCGGGGTGCAGTTCGGTGTCAGGATTCTATTTGCTGCGTACACGCCAGCGCCACAGGGCCAGCAGTGCCATGAAACCCAGTACTCCGCCAATCAGCCAATACAGACCGTCATAACTGAACAGTGGCTTTTCAATGCGCATGTAACCCGGCTGGGCAAGCAATTGGCGCATCGCCTGATTGGCCGTTTCCAGCTTCACCGCCTTGATCCGTTTGGCCGGATCCTCGAAGCGCCCGTTTTCATAATCGTTGAGCGCGCTCCAATAGTAGTCGGCCAGCGCGCTATTGCCTTGTGTGGCCCATGACTGCCGGTCAATGGCGAGCTGTTGCAGCCGCGCAAACGTAGCGGGCTGCATGCCGTCTTTTTGCAGGCGCTCGACCAGACCGCGAATGTCGCGCTCGGCTTCATCGGCATCGTCACGTTCGACATCGGCGTTCAGGCTCAAAAACCCGACATCGCCGAACACTTCGCGCTCTGCCGAGGGGCCGTAGGACAAACTGTGTTTCAGGCGCAGCTCAGTGTAGAGCGTCCAGTCCAGATAGGCTTTGACCAGCTCCCAGGTTTCGTCGTGCTGGTCGTCGAGCTGCGGCTCTGGGTAGATCAGGTGCAGCTTGGCGCTCTCGCCCAGCCCGCCGCGCTCAAGCTCGCGGCGCGGTTCGGCCGAGCCGCTGCCCTGCGCCAGTGGCGGGTGGTCGATCGGATCGGTGGGGGCGAGCTTGCCGTAGGTGCGCTCCAGATAGGCTGGCAGCAGCTTGTCCAGATCACCCACCACAATCAGCGTCATGTTGTTGGGGGCGTACCAGTTGGCGAAGATGTCTTCGATGTGCTCCAGCTGGATGCCGTCCACCTCGGGACGTTCAGCGCATTTGAGGCCCAGCTCCACGGCCAGCTGGCTGCTGGCGCTGCGCCCGGAATCACGCCGGTCAAGCAGGCGCTGCAAGTGCGAAAAATGCCCGCCATCTTCGCGTTCGACCACGCGTTTGACGCCGTCCAGCCGCGCCTGGCTCAGCTCGGTTTTGGTCATGATCTCCAGCAGCAGGTCGAGCACCTTGCGCTGGTTGCGCGCAGGCGCTTCGATCACGAAGGTGGTATCGGCGTTGCTGGTGAAGGCGTTCCACTCGCCGCCCAGTGCCTGCATACGCTCCTCCAGCCCCCCTTCACCGCTGTCATCCACGCCGCTGAACAGCAGGTGTTCCAGCAGATGCGGCAGTTCCTTGTCCTGGCACGGGAAGTCATCGAAGCCGATACCCACCACCAGGCGGATGGCGACGTGACCCTTGTCATAACCGGGCTTGAGAATGACTTGCAAACCATTGGGCAGCAGATAGCCCTCGACCTGAAGACGGTCAAGGGCGAATGAGGGAAGTGAACCGAGGAGCAGACAAGCGAACAGCAGGCAACGCATAAAACAGCTTTCCTGGCGGGCCGGTATGTTTAACAGACTTCACCTCGGCCCTTACGTTCATAGCGATCTGTCGGCCTCGACCTCGCTCGACAAGGCTCCTGTGTCAGCGGTTTCCAGCACTACGTAGGCGCTGCTGCAAAACAGCGAGTTCAGACGCTTCATGTCGGCAATCAGTTCCAGGTGCAGCGAACTGGTTTCGATACTCTGGACCACCTTGTTGCGCAGCCGGCTGACGTGGGCGTGCGCCAGGCGTCGCTCCTCGGCCCTGAACTGGCGCTTCTCGCGCAACAACTGACGCGCGCTTTCGTGATCGCCGCTGAGGAACACCGAAAGGCCCAGGCGCAGGTTCGACTGTAATTGAATCTGCAGATCGGCAAGTTCTTCAAGACCGACTTCAGAGAACGACCGGCGATGTGCCGTCTTCTGCTGCTGGATCTTGCGCAACATGCGTTCGATCAGGCCGCTGGCCAGCTCCAGGTTGATGGTCAGTTCGATGATCTCGGCCCAGCGCCGGTTGTCGTGCTCGCCGAGGTCTTCACGCGGCATCTGCGCCAGGTACAGCTTGATCGCGCTGTACAGCGCTTCGACGTCGTCGTTGAGGCGGCGCACTTCCTGGGTCACCGCCGTTTGCGTGCCGCGCAGTACCGCCAGCATCGAGGCGAGCATGCTTTCGATCAGGTCGCCCATACGCAGGGTTTCGCGCACCGCGTTGGCCAGCGCAAGGCTGGGCGTCGACAGCGCGGTCAGGTCCAGATGACGCGGTTTGGCCAGGCCGCCGACTTCGTTCTGCTGGGGCAGCAGATACGAGCACAACCGCGCCATCGGGGCCACGGTTGGCAGCATGATCAGGCAGCGCACCGTGTTGTAAAGCAGGTGAAAGCCGATCACCAGTTCCTGCGGACTAAAGCCCAGCGTGTCGATCCAGGCAACCAGCGGATCGAGCACCGGAAAGATCAGCAGCAGGCCGAACAGTTTGTACAGCAGACTGCCCAGCGCCACCTGCCGGCCGGCAACGTTCTGCATGCTGGTACTGAGAAAGGCCAGCAGGCCGCTGCCGATGTTGGCCCCGATCACCAGGCCGATCGCCACCGGCAAGCCAATGACTTCGGTGCCTGCCAATGTGGCCGTCAGCAGCACTGCCGCCAGGCTGGAATAGGAGATCAGCGCGAACATGGCGCCCACCAGCGCATCCAGCAGCAGGTCGCCGGTCAGCGAGGCGAACAGCACCTTGACCCCCGCCGCCTGGGTGATCGGTGCGGCAGCCGCGACGATCAGCTGCAAGGCCAGCACGATCAGGCCCAAGCCGATACCGACCCGTCCCAGTTGACCGGCACGGGTCTGCTTGCGCGACAGGAAAAACACTACGCCAAGGAAGATCAGCAGCGGCGACAGCCATGACAGATCGAAGGTCAGCACGCGAGACATCAAGGCGGTGCCGACATCGGCGCCAAGCATGATCACCAGGGCAGGCGTCAACGTCATCAGCCCCTGGCCGACAAACGACGTCACCAGCATGGCGGTGGCGTTGCTGCTCTGCACCAGTGCCGTCACCAGAATGCCGGCTATGAACGCGAGCGGTCGTTTGGACATGTTCTGGCTGAGCACACGACGAAGTTGTGTACCGTAAACACGAAGGATGCCAGTGCGCACGATATGCGTGCCCCAGATCAGCAGGGCGACGGCGGATAGCAAATCGAGCAGGGTCAGCATGCGAAAAGCCCCCTGAGGTTTGCCTATACAGGCGATGAATTGAAAGATGCAGCGTGTAGCGAGCGGGGATGGATGAAACGCTCTACTAAGCTTTTAGTCGGCCATGGGCCTTGGCGCCAGCATCGCACAGCGCGGATTTCATTGAAATAAAAGTGTCATAAATCAGTATTTTGATATTGCTCGGGCATTCGCCATGAACCCGTCGCATGTGCCTCATGGCTGTTCACCCGCCCTGCCGCCCGCAGGCGGCGGAAACGTTACAGGGTCAATCCATAGTGTACGCAACGTTAGGGTCGAGTTTCATACCGACGGCCTTTGCGACGTGCATGCCTTTTTCATACGAAAACGATTTATCTGCTGTGGGCTGGAAGAACTCCACGAAATCCAGGCTGCGGCGACTGAACACGAACCCGCCGATGAGCGGCTGATTGACTGCATACAGATGCGGACACAGCGCCATCATCGACGAAGCAGGCACGCCGATCAGGTGTTCCTCAAGATCGCCGGTCTGTTGAGTTTCTTGCGGGTAAAACCACAGTGGCGTGCTGATGAACAGATAGGCATCCGGCCCCAGGCTGGAAAGCAATGTGCGCACCAGCCATCTCGCCGTATCGGCTGTCAGATGCTCGACGACATCCAGCAGACAGATTATCCGGTACTGGGCCAGCCGCTCGGATGACAGCTCTTGAGCAAGGCCGTGCCAGATATTGCGGTAGGTAGCGTTCTCATGCAGCTGCGAATTCTGGCAGTTGGCTTCCCAGCCATCGATGCCGTCCACCGACCAGTGCGCCGTGTCCGGGTTTGCCTTGATCAACGCGCCCAGTGTTCCAGAGCCGAACCCGATATCCAGCACTTCAACATCGCTGCTGAGGTCTTTCAGGATATGGAAAATCATCGCCTTGGGAGAGACCGAGTCGCCTTCCACATGGCCGGTTGCAGGCGCGAAGCCTTCTGTAGGCTGATAGTTTTCAACATATTGCTTCATTGTCTGGATCCTTGACGATGGTTAGGGAGGCGGGGTTTACCGTAGATCCTGTTGAAGCATCCGCATTGGGGTGTAGGAGGAGTATAGGGGGGGTCGAGTGCCTGGCCTTTAATCCTGCAAACTGACCAGAAACGCTTGGTGACACGAGTGGCGCCTGTAGCGGCATAGCAGGCTTTGGCGGATATTCAGAACCTGACGCACGCGTCTGGTACAGCGTGCCAACGCCGAGCATTGGCACACTGTTCGGTCAGTCTTATCGGAACCGGTCAACCTCGTGACGCAGTTCTGTAGCCAGGCCATTCAGCTCCTGAGCAGTGATGGCGAGGTTGGACATGACCTGGCGCTGTTCGCTGTTGGCCATGGCGATGCTTTGCAGGTTGCTGCTGAGCATGGTCGCGGTGCTGCTTTGTTCCTGGGTGGCGGTGGTGATGGCGGCGAACTGGTGACCGGCCGAGCGGCTTTGCTCGTCGATCTGGGCCAGTGCGGAGGCCACTTTGGCGTTGAGCGACAGGCCTTCCTGCATCAGTGTGTTGCCCTGCTGCATGGTGCTGATGGCGTTGCCGGTTTCTTGCTGGATGCTGGCGATCATGCCGGAAATCTCATCGGTGGCTTCACGGGTGCGCGAGGCCAGGCTGCGGACTTCGTCAGCCACCACGGCAAAGCCGCGACCCTGCTCACCGGCGCGTGCGGCCTCGATGGCAGCGTTGAGCGCGAGCAGGTTGGTCTGGTCGGCAATCGAGGTAATCACCCCGACGATGCTGCCGATTTCCTGCGAGCGCTGACCCAGCGTGTCGATGACTTTCGCGGTGCTGCTCAGCGAAGTGGCGATCTGTTGCAGCGACGACGAAGCCTCTTCCATCGAAGTACGACCAATGCGTGTCTGCTGGGCATTTTCCTGTGCCAGTCGTTCGGTATTGCCCATGTTGTCGGCAATGTTCATCGACGTGGCGCTGAACTCTTCGACCGCACCGGCCATGCTGGTGATCTCGCCGGATTGCTGCTCCATGCCCTCGAACGCACCGCCCGACAGGCCGGACAATGCGTTGGCGCGGGTGCTGACTTCCTGCGCCGCAGTACGGATATGCGCGACCATCGATGACAACGCTTCGCTCATCTTGTTGAAGCTGCCCGACAACTGCCCGATCTCGTCATTGCTGGTCACATTCAGGCGTACGCTGAGGTCGCCTGCACCCAGTGCGTCGGCCTGGCGTACCAGTTCGGACAGTGGACGCAGCTTGCTGCGCAACAGCCAGATGGCACTGATCACCGCGATCAGCATGGCCAGCAGACTGCCGATCGCCAGTTGCGTGCCGACGTGCCAGGTCACTTCACTGATTTCCTTGCGCGGCATGCTGGCGATGACGGTCCAGGGGCCGCCAGCGAACGGCTGGCCGACACTGTAATAGTTGTCATCACCGTCATCCCAGAACTGCGCCTTGCCCGGTTTGCTGGCAAGGTCGGCAACGGACTTGGCGGCACCGTCCAGGGATTTGACGCCTGCCGGTGGCACCAGCCAGGTGCCCTTGTCGTCGAGCAGCGCCAGCGAGCCGGTAGAGCCGATACGGAAGCTCTTGAGGTTATCGAACTGGGTCTTCTGTGCATCGGTGTAATCGAACCCTACAAACAGCGCCGCAATGATCTTGCCGCTGCTGTCGCGAACCGGGCTGTACTGGGTCATGTAGTAGCGATCGAACAACACCGCCTTGCCGACATAGCTCTGCCCGGCCATCAGACGCTCGTAGGCTGCGCCCTTGCGATCCAGTACCGTGCCGATGGCGCGCGTGCCATCCTGCTTGCTCAGGGAGGTGCTGATACGGATGAAGTCGTCGCCGCTGCGCACGAAAATGGTTGCCACACCTGCGGTCATCGAGCGGAATTCGTCGACTTCGGTAAAGTCGTTGTTCAGCACGGCATCACGCAGGAACAGGCCTGGCGTGGACGTGCCCGCCACCGTGACCGGCTTGTCGGGTTGCAGGCTCAGGCCATCGGCGAAGCGTTTTTCGAACAGTCCACTCAGGCGCTGAGTGCTGTCGCGCAGCGTGCTGTGGAAGGTGTTGAGCTGGTCAGCGAGGAGCCTGGCTTCACTCGACATGTGCTCTTCACGAATGACCAGGTTGGACGCGTCCAGAGACCTCAACGCGAACAGGGTACTACCACTGATAACCACCGCCAGGATCACGGCCAGAGCAATACCAAGTTGCGAAGCAATTCGGGTACGAGGCTTGGACATAGAGACTCCGTGCCGAATGATTGGAGTTGCCGGGTCCGTGGCTTATCATTCAGCTGATAGATTTAGTTGGTGTTTTACGCCGTTTGAACGAGCAATCGTTAAGCAATGCTTCGGCCATCAAGGTCGTTACTTGAGAGCGGAGCGAGACATTAACAAATGATGGCAGTTCAATACTAAACTAAATTTTAATAGAGTACTTCAACTAACGGCAACTTCATGGCGCCCACCTCCGCCTTGAGAAAATCGCTGAGGCGGCGCAACCGCTCTGCGCCGGGCCTTGTACGCGGCCAGACCAGATAATAGTTTTCGCCACTGAACACCGCCGTGCGCCACGGCAGACTCAGACGGGCCTGCGCCACGTCCTCGGCGACCATCAGCAGATCACCCATCGACACACCGTAGCCGCGTGCGGCGGCAATCATTCCCAGCTCGAGGGTGTCGAATACTTGCCCGCCTTTGAGCGACACCTGATCGGCCAGACCCATGCGGTTCAACCAGGTGCGCCAGTCACGACGGTCAGGAGTGGGGTGCAGCAACTCAGCCTTTGCCAGCCGCTCCACGTCCCATGGCGGGTCCTGCAACAACGTGGGGGCGCCGACCGGAATCAGCAACTCGGGAAACAATAATGTGGCGTCCCAGTCCGACGGGAAATGACCTTGGCTGAGCAGAATCGCGCAGTCAAAAGGCTCCTGGGTAAAGTCCACCGCATCGATTTCCATCCACGCGCTGGTCAGTTGCACTTCGTTGCCCACCTGAAGGTGACGGAAACGGCTGAGCCGCGCGAGCAGCCAGCGCATGGTCAGGGTCGACGGGGCTTTCATGCGCAGAATGCCCTCCTCGGTCTGCAGGGTGCTGCAGGCGCGTTCCAGTGCCAGGAACCCATCGCGCACACCGGGCAACAGCGCGCGTGCCGATTCGGTGAGCTGCAAGTTACGCCCATTACGCTGAAACAAGCGGCAGGCAAAGTGCTCTTCCAGCGTACGAATATGACGGCTTACCGCACTTTGGGTGATCGAAAGTTCCTCGGCTGCGCGGGTAAACGAGGTATGCCGCGCAGCCGCTTCAAAAGCCCTTAGTGCATAAAGAGGGGGGAGACTGCGAGGCATGGGGCGCTTCCTGCGGACGATGAACGGCTACTTTACTGCAAATGCTGAAAATTGCTTCAGATGAGTTTTAGTCATGCTGAGCATCGGATTTATCGTTTTGTGTTTAGTCGAGCAACTGCCCAGAATACGTCGCTCAATCGTCCCTTTGCCGTAGAGCACCGTCACCATGCAGCCGTCCGCCCTCAAAGAACTCTGGATCATCCTGCGCCTGGCGGGGCCGCTGATTGCGTCACAGATGGCGCACATGCTGATGGTCTTCACCGACACCGTGATGATGGGCAAGATCGGACCGGAGGCTTTGGCGGGAGGTGGTCTGGGCGCTGCCACGTACAGCTTTGTGTCGTTCTTTTGCGTCGGCGTGATGGCCGCGGTCGGTACGCTGGTCTCGATCCGTCACGGTGCTGGTGACGCTGAAGGCGCGACCCGTCTGACCCAGGCCGGTCTGTGGCTGGCCTGGGGCATGGCGCTGGTTGCCGCGCTGTTGCTGTGGAACCTCGAACCCATCCTGTTGCAGTTCGGTCAGGCCGAAGCCAACGTGCATATGGCGGCTCAATTTCTGATCACCCTGCCCTTCGCCCTGCCCGGCCTGCTCAGCTTCATGGCATTGCGCGGCTTCACCAGCGCACTGGGTCGCGCGGGGCCGGTGATGACCATCAGCCTGGCCGGTGCGGCAGCGAACTTCGTGCTCAATTACGCATTGATCCATCAATGGCTGGGGCTGCCCAACCTCGGGCTGATGGGGATCGGGCTGGTCACCGCGATCGTCACCAACTGCATGGCCCTGGCCCTGGCGCTGCATATCAGGTGGCATCCGGCTTACGCGGCGTACCCGATCAGAAAGGGGCTTTCGAAACTGTCGCGCAGTCATCTGGGCGAGCTGTGGCGGCTCGGTCTGCCGATTGGCGGCACCTATGCAGTGGAAGTCGGCCTGTTCACCTTTGCCGCGTTCTGCATGGGCGCGATGGGCAGCACGCAGATGGCGGCGCACCAGATCGCCCTGCAGACCGTGTCCATGGCGTTCATGGTACCGGTGGGGATGTCCTATGCGGTCACCATGCGTATCGGTCAGCATTATGGCGCGGGCAACCTGTTGATGGTGCGCATGGCCGGTCGTCTGGGCATCGGTTTTGGCGGCTGTGTGATGCTGATGTTCGGGCTGCTGTTCTGGCTGGCACCGCATCTGGTCATCGGTCTGTTTCTGGATATCAACGACCCGGCGTTTGCCGAGATCGTCGTACTGGCGGCAAAACTGCTGGCCATTGCCGCCCTGTTCGAGTTCTTCGACGGCACCCAGACCATTGCCATGGGCGCCATTCGTGGGCTCAAGGATGCACGCACCACCTTCCTGATCGGCCTGGGTTGCTACTGGCTGATCGCCGCGCCTGCCGCGTGGTTGCTCGGTTTCTCTACCGATGCCGGCGCTTCGGGCGTGTGGTGGGGGCTGGCGCTGGGCCTGTTCTGCTCGGCCGTGGCGCTGACCTACGCGTTCGAATGGAAGACGGCTCGGCTGTTGCGTCGGGACGCGGCCGGGGTGGCGGTGCCGGGCTGATCCGGCGCACCGTCACCCGGATCTGGATGTATCTGCGTGCACGGCTTGCGAGCGCAGATAGGTCACCAGTTCTTCCACCGGCAGCGGCCTACTGATCAGATAGCCTTGCACCTGATTGCAGCCGAAACTGCGCAGCAACTCCAGTTGCCCGCCGGTTTCCACGCCCTCGGCGACTACTTCCAGGTTCAGGTTGTGCGCCAGATTGATCATGGCGTTGACCAGCTTGCGGTTCTCTTCGCGTAACTCCATCTGCGCGACAAAGCCCATGTCGATCTTGAGCAGCGCGATGGGCAGGCTGTTGAGGTGCATGAACGACGAATAGCCGGTGCCGAAATCATCCAGCGAAAAGCGCACGCCCAGTTGCCGCAATGCGTCCATGGTCTGCCGGACCTGGTCGCTGCGCCGCATGACGGCGGTTTCGGTCAGTTCGAATTCCAGCCAGCGCGCGTCGACATCGTGTTCCGCGATGAGGCGATTCAAGGTCGGCAGCAGCTGGCTGTCCTGAAACTGCCGGAACGACAGATTGATCGCCATGTGCAGTGGGGCAAAGCCTTGTTCGCGCAGGGCCTGCATGTCACGCAGTGCGCGGAAGATGACCCAGTAGCCGAGCGGCACGATCAGGCCGCTTTGCTCGGCCAGTGGCACGAATTCGCTGGGCGGCAGCAGCCCGCGTTCCTGATGGCGCCAGCGCACCAGCGCTTCCAGGCCGACAATACGCCCGCTGTCCAGGCACAGGCGCGGCTGGTAATGCAGTTCCAGCTCATCGCGGCGCAAGGCGCGTCGCAGTTCACCTTCCAGATCGGCGAGGCTGCGGGCGTTGCGGTTGATGCGCTCGTCGAACAGGTGATAGGTACAGCCCTGCATGCTCTTGGCCTGACGCATGGCGATATGCGCATGCCACATCAGCGGGTCGGCTTCGGGCTGGGCTTGCGAATGCGCAATGCCAAGGCTACAACCCAGCAGCAGGCTTTCGCCATCGACCCAATAGGGTTCGGCCAGCACGTCAGTGATACGTTCGGCCATTTGCAGGGCACGTTCGGGGGTTGCTCGGGTGTCAATCAACAGGGCGAATTCGTCGCCCCCCAGGCGGGCGATCTGATCACCGGCATCGAGCTGGTTTTTCAAGCGCGCCACGACTTGCAGGATCAGCCGGTCACCGGCCTGATGCCCCAGTGCATCGTTGGCGCGGCGAAAATTGTCCAGGTCCAGATGCCCCAGCGCCACACTGCCGCCTTCGCTCAAGCGCGCCGAGAGCAGCGCCTGAAATCCCTGGCGGTTGGCGATGCCGGTCAACGGGTCCTGGCCGACCAGGCGTCGCAGGCTGTCTTCCAGGCGACTGCGCTCGTGGACATAGCGCAGGCAGCGCCGAAGCGTGTCACCGGTCAAGGCATCGCGCACCAGCCAGTCACTGACGCCGGTCGGTCCGACCAATGGTTCGGTCTCGAGCAGCACCACGGTAGGCAACAGGCAGGCCCCGGTCCTGGGCTGCAGATCAGGGGTGGTCAGCAGCACGGTATTGCGCTCGTTAGCATATCGGGCGCTGAAAACGTCCCAGTTCGCGCCATGCAGAAGTATCACGTTGCTTCCCGGCGCAGTGAGGCAGCCGCTAAGCAGCGCCTGCCAGAAGGGCTCGTGCGCCAATAACAGCAATCGCAAGGGTTCGACAGGTGTAGGCAATCTAACTTCCTAAGTGCAAAGGAAAAACCGGTGGCCGCACTCTCGCAGGAGCGCGACAAATACACGTATCGCGCGTCGCGGCGCAAATGTAACAAAAACAGAAGAATTAGATAGCTGTCACTGTCCGACGACGATGAGCACTGCACAAAACCGTGGGCCTGTTAAAATGCCCGACCTTTTTTGCAGACGACTCTTCATACCGCCATGTCCCGACTCAATCCCCGGCAGCAGGAAGCCGTGAACTACGTCGGCGGCCCTCTTTTGGTGCTCGCCGGTGCCGGTTCCGGCAAGACCAGCGTGATCACCCGCAAGATCGCGCATCTGATCCAGAACTGCGGTATTCGTGCCCAGTACATTGTCGCCATGACCTTCACCAACAAGGCCGCGCGCGAGATGAAAGAGCGGGTCGGCACGCTGCTCAGAGGCGGCGAAGGACGTGGCCTGACGGTTTCGACCTTCCACAACCTGGGTCTGAACATCATCCGCAAGGAGCACACGCGGCTGGGCTACAAACCGGGCTTCTCGATCTTTGACGAGACCGACGTCAAGGCGCTGATGACCGACATCATGCAGAAAGAGTATTCCGGCGACGACGGCGTCGACGAAATCAAGAACATGATCGGCTCATGGAAAAACGACCTGATCCTGCCCGCCGAGGCGCTGGAAAACGCCCGCAACCCCAAGGAACAGACTGCCGCCATCGTCTACACCCACTATCAGCGCACGCTCAAGGCGTACAACGCGGTGGACTTCGACGATCTGATTCTGTTGCCGGTCAAGCTGTTCCAGGAACACGCTGACATCCTGGAAAAGTGGCAGAACAAGGTGCGTTACCTGCTGGTGGACGAATATCAGGACACCAACGCCAGCCAGTACCTGCTGGTGAAGCTGCTGATCGGCACGCGCCATCAGTTCACCGTAGTAGGCGACGACGACCAGTCGATCTACGCCTGGCGTGGTGCGCGGCCGGAAAACCTCATGCTGCTCAAGGACGACTACCCGTCGTTGAAAGTGGTCATGCTGGAGCAGAACTACCGTTCCACCAGCCGTATTCTGCGTTGCGCCAACGTGCTGATCTCCAACAACCCGCACGCCTTCGAAAAACAACTGTGGTCCGAGATGGGCCACGGCGACGAGATCCGCGTGATCCGCTGCCGTAACGAAGACGCCGAGGCCGAGCGGGTGGCCATGGAAATCCTCACCCTGCACCTGCGCACCGACCGCCCGTACAGCGATTTCGCCATCCTCTATCGCGGCAACTACCAGGCCAAGCTGATCGAGCTGAAATTGCAGCACCACCAGGTGCCGTATCGACTGTCGGGCGGCAACAGTTTCTTCGGCCGCCAGGAAGTGAAGGACCTGATGGCCTATTTCCGGCTGCTGGTGAACCCGGACGACGATAACGCCTTCCTGCGGGTGATCAACGTTCCGCGTCGTGAGATCGGCTCGACCACGCTGGAAAAGCTCGGTAACTACGCCACCGAGCGCAAAGTGTCGATGTACGCCGCCACCGACGAGATCGGCCTGGGCGAGCATCTGGACAGCCGATTCACCGACCGTTTACAGCGCTTCAAGCGCTGGATGGACGGCGTGCGTCAGCAGTGCGCGCAGAACGATCCCATCGCCGCGCTGCGCAGCATGGTCATGGACATCGATTACGAGAACTGGCTGCGGCAGAACAGCTCCAGCGAAAAGGCTGCCGATTACCGGATGAGCAACGTCTGGTTCCTGATCGAGGCGTTGAAAAACACGCTGGAAAAGGACGAAGAAGGCGGCATGACCATCGAGGAAGCCATCGGCAAGCTGGTCCTGCGCGACATGCTCGAACGTCAGCAGGAAGAGGAAGACGGAGCTGAAGGTGTGCAGATGATGACCTTGCACGCCTCCAAGGGTCTGGAATTCCCTTATGTGTTCATCATGGGCATGGAAGAAGAAATCCTGCCGCACCGCTCCAGCATCGAAGCCGACACCATCGAAGAAGAGCGCCGCCTGGCCTACGTGGGCATCACCCGCGCACGGCAGACCCTGGCCTTCACCTTCGCCGCCAAGCGCAAGCAGTATGGTGAAATCATCGACTGCGCGCCGAGCCGCTTTCTGGATGAGCTGCCCCCGGACGATCTGGCCTGGGAAGGCAATGACGACACACCGACGGAAGTCAAAGCGGTTCGCGGCAACACTGCGCTTGCCGACATTCGCGCCATGCTGAAACGCTAGCCGACACAATATTGATCATTTATTGCGCAATGGCGCAGCCAAGGAATTGAAGTGGAAGCACTGCACAAGAAAATTCGCGAAGAAGGCATCGTATTGTCCGATCAGGTGCTGAAGGTCGATGCGTTTCTCAACCATCAGATCGACCCGGCCCTGATGAAGGAAATCGGCGACGAATTCGCCCGACTGTTCGCCGACGCTGGCGTGACCAAGATCGTGACCATCGAAGCTTCCGGTATCGCGCCGGCAGTCATGGCAGGCTTGAAAATGGGCGTGCCGGTGATCTTCGCCCGCAAGCACCAGTCCCTGACCCTGACCGAAAACCTGCTGTCGGCGACCGTGTACTCGTTCACCAAGCAGGTGGAAAGCACCGTGGCCATCTCGCCGCGCCATCTGAGCAGCGACGACAAGGTGCTGATCATCGATGACTTCCTGGCCAACGGCAAAGCCTCGCAGGCGCTGATCTCGATCATCAAACAGGCCGGCGCCACGGTAGCTGGGTTGGGTATCGTGATCGAGAAGTCCTTCCAGGGCGGCCGCGCCGAGCTGGACGCCCAGGGCTATCGCGTTGAATCCCTGGCGCGGGTCGAATCCCTGGCCGGCGGGGTTGTAACCTTCAAGTAAGCCCCTCGAGGGCGGACGCAGAGCGTCCGGAAAGGCATGCGACGCGGAGCGCCGCACGATAGTTGTGATGATCGTTCCGCACGCTCCAGCGTGGGAATGCAGTTTTCGACGCTCTGCGTCGCCAAGAGGACGCGGAGCGTCCGGAACGACATGTGACGCGGAGCATCGCACGATAGTCGAGGTGATCGTTCCTCACGCTTCAGCGTGGGAATGCAGGTCTCGACGCTCTGCGTCGCCAAGAGGACGCAGAGCGTCCGGAACGGCATGCGACGCGGAGCGCCGCACGATAGTTGCGATGATCGTTCTCACGCTCCAGCGTAGGAATGCAGGTCTCGACGCTCTGCGTCGTCAAGAGGACGCGGAGCGTCCGGAACGGCATGCGACGCGGAGCGCCGCACGATAGTTGCGATGATCGTTCCTCACGCTCCAGCGTGGGAATGCAGTTCTCGACGCTCTGCGTCGCCAAGAGGACGCGGAGCGTCCGGAAAGGCATGCGACGCGGAGCGCCGCACGATAGTTGCGATGATCGTTCCTCACGCTCCAGCGTGGGAATGCAGGTCTCGACGCTCTGCGTCGCCAAGAGGACGCGGAGCGTCCGGAAAGGCATGCGACGCGGAGCGCCGCACGATAGTTGCGATGATCGTTCCGCACGCTCCAGCGTGGGAATGCAGTTCTCGACGCTCTGCGTCGCAAGAGGACGCGGAGCGTCCGGAAAGGCATGCGACGCGGAGCGCCGCACGATAGTTGTGATGATCGTTCCTCACGCTCCCGCGTGGGAATGCAGGTCTCGACGCTCTGCGTCGCCAAGAGGACGCGGAGCTTCCGGAACGGCATGCGACGCGGAGCGCCGCACGATAGTTGCGATGATCGTTCCTCACGCTCCAGCGTGGGAATGCAGGTCTCGACGCTCTGCGTCGCCAAGAGGACGCGGAGCGTCCGGAAAGGCATGCGACGCGGAGCGCCGCACGATAGTTGCGATGATCGTTCCGCACGCTCCAGCGTGGGAATGCAGTTCTCGACGCTCTGCGTCGCAAGAGGACGCGGAGCGTCCGGAAAGGCATGCGACGCGGAGCGCCGCACGATAGTTGCGATGATCGTTCTCACGCTCCAGCGTGGGAATGCAGGTCTCGACGCTCTGCGTCGTCAAGAGGACGCGGAGCGTCCGGAAAGGCATGCGCCGCGGAGCGCCGCACGATAGTTGCGATGATCGTTCCTCACGCTCCAGCGTGGGAATGCAGTTCTCGACGCTCTGCGTCGTCAAGAGGACGCGGAGCGTCCAGAACGGTATGCGACGCGGAGCGCCGCACGATAGTTGTGATGATCGTTCCTCACGCTTCAGCGCGGAATCCCTAGGGCACGCAAACGTCGGTACAGGGTGCGTTCGCTCAGTCCCAGCTCTCTGGCCAGCTCACTGCGCGAGCCATTGAACACTCGCAGTGCATGGGCGAGTTTCTCCAGGCCGTCGTCCTGCTGGCGGTACGTCACACCACCCGCTTCGCCCTGGCCGCGCACCTCGGCGGGCAGGTCCTGCGCGCGAATGATGCCGTCGTCGGTAAATAAACGGGCGCGTTCGAGTATGTTGCGCAGCTCGCGAATGTTGCCGGGGTAACTGTACAAACTCAGCAGCTTCATGGCCTCGGCGTCGACACGCGGCGCGGCGCCGGGCGCGATGCGTTGCAGCAGGCTGTCGATCAGCAGCGGCAGGTCATCACTGCGTTCACGCAGGGCCGGCAGGCGAATCGGAAAGGCGCTGATGCGGTAAAACAAATCCTGACGAAAGCTGCCGTCGGCGACCATCTCCCGGAGCGGTTTGTGCGTGGCCACCACCAGCCGAAAATCCGAGTGCACCGTGCGCAGGCTGCCCACCGGACGAAAACTGCCCGATTCGATCAGCCTCAACAGCTTGACCTGCATGGCCAGCGGCACCTCACCAATCTCATCAAGAAACAGCGTCCCGCCATGAGCGGCTTCAGCCAGACCGGTCTTGCGCTGCAATGCGCCCGTGAATGCGCCCTTCTCATAGCCGAACAGCTCGCTCTCCAGCAGGGTTTCGGTAAGCCCCGTGCAGTCGACCACCACCAGCGGCCCGGCGGACCTGGCGCTGCTGGCGTGCAGTGCGCGCGCGAACAATTCCTTGCCGGTGCCCGACTCGCCCTGCAGTAACACCGGAATCTGCGCGGGCGCCGCACGTTGCAGAGCGCTCAGCACCTCCTTGAACGCCGCCGAGCGCCCCACCAGCCCGTGTTGCTGCGGCTGGACGGATGCCACCGCCACCGAGCTCAGTCGCTCGACATAAGCGATCACCTCACCCTGATCATCGAGAATCGGCCGCAGCTCGACATCCACATGCTCCGGGCCGCGCGGTGTGTGATGAATGTGCAGCAGACGCTCCGGAAGCCGTGTTTCATGGGCCTTGCGCATCGGGCAATGCTCGCCGGCCTGATCGCATGGCACCGCAAACTGATGCGACACCCGATAACACTTCTCGCCCACATGCGGCGTGCCTTCGACGCCGAACTGGCGCTGGTAGGCGGTGTTGGCGGCAATGATGTTGTAGTCGGTGTCGAGCACGATGGTCGGTCGCAGATCATGTTCGAGGTATGACACCAGCGACTGCATGCGACTGCCGGGAAAATCGGTGGCGATGAGGTTCATGGGGGCTCCTGTGGGCTGGGCGCAGCTTAACCCATCCGTCTGCCAGCGTGTGCCATGGACTGCCAAATGACTGCCAGAATGTGGCAGTCCGCAGGTTTGTCAGTTGATCCAGGTGCTCTTAAAGAATTCCTAATGCCTTTATTTACTGGGCTGAACAGGCTTTGCAGTGATTGGCATGGTTATTGAGACATTATGGCAACGACTGCCAACCGTCCGGCCTGGCCAAACGGGCCTTGAGGCGATTTACAGCCATGGGAATTGCACATGATCATCGGTGAAAAACTCCATGTCGAAGCGCTCTTCGACACGCATACCTGGACCATCAGCTATCTGGTGATGGACCTGCACAGCAAGCAATGTGCGCTGATCGACAGCGTGCTCGATTACGACCCCAAGTCCGGCCGCACCAGGACCGAGTCTGCCGACCGGATGATCGAACGGGCGCAGGCGCTGGGCGCCTCGGTGCAGTGGATTTTCGAAACCCACGTGCACGCTGATCACCTCTCGGCAGCGCCGTATCTGAAACAGAGGCTGGGTGGGCAAATTGTCATTGGCAGCCACATCACCGCCGTGCAGGAAACCTTCGGCACGCTGTTCAACGCGCCGCCTGACTTTGCGCGCAATGGCAGCCAGTTCGATGTGCTGCTGGAAGACAACGCGTCGTTCGCCCTCGGCACGCTTGAGGTCAAGGCCATGCACACGCCCGGGCACACGCCGGCGTGCATGAGTTACCTGGTGCAAGTCGGTGACGCCACGGTCGCGTTTGTCGGCGATACGCTGTTCATGCCTGATTACGGCACCGCCCGGTGTGACTTCCCGGGGGCCGATGCGCGCACGCTGTATCGCTCGATCAAGAAACTGCTGGCGCTGCCGCCGGAGACCCTGCTGTTCATGTGCCACGACTACCTGCCCAATGGCCGTGAGCTGAAATACATGACCACGGTTGCCGAACAGCGCGCCAGCAATATCCATGTGCACGACGGTGTGGATGAAGACGCGTTCGTCGGCATGCGCGAAGCCCGCGACGCGACGCTGGACATGCCGGTGCTGATGCTGCCTGCGGTGCAGGTCAACATGCGCTGCGGACACTTTCCCGAGCCGGAAGACAACGGCGTCGTCTACCTGAAGATCCCGCTCAATGCCCTTTGACCGCTGCCCGCCTTGGGAAACCCTGTGATGAATGCTTCGACAACAACCTGTCAGATCCTGATCGTCGGTGGCGGTGCTGCCGGTATCGCCACTGCCGCAAGCCTGCTCGCCCGCGACGCTACCCTGCAAATCACTTTGGTCGACCCCGCCGATACCCATTATTACCAGCCCGGCTGGACCATGGTCGGTGCGGGGATTTTCACCCCGCAGTCGACGGCGCGCAGCATGGCTTCGCTGATTCCAAAAGGCGTGCAGTGGATCAAGGCTGCAGTAGCGACCTTCGAGCCGCAGCACAATGCGCTGACGCTGGGCGACGGCCGCGTGCTCGGTTATCAGCAACTGGTGGTCTGCCCCGGCCTGAAGCTGGACTGGTTGGCCATCGACGGGCTGGTGGAAACGCTCGGGGCCAATGGCGTGACCTCCAACTATCGCTATGACCTGGCGCCCTACACCTGGAAGCTGGTGCAGAACCTGAAACAGGGCCGCGCGCTGTTCACTCAGCCGCCCATGCCGATCAAGTGCGCCGGTGCGCCACAGAAGGCGATGTACCTGTCCTGCGATCACTGGTTGAAAAGCGGCCGTCTCGCGCAGATCGATACGCAGTTCTACAACGCCGGTGGCGTGCTGTTCGGTGTCGCCGACTATGTGCCAGCGCTGATGAAGTACGTCGAGCGCTACGCCATCGACCTCAAGTTCAGCCATCGGCTGGTCGCCGTCGACGGACCTGGCAAGCGTGCTACGTTTATTCGCACACAGGCCGATGGCAGCAGCGAGACCGTCGAGCAAAGCTTCGAAATGTTGCACGTAGTGCCGCCGCAGATTGCCCCCGACTTCATCCGCAGCAGCCCGCTGGCCGATGCCGCAGGCTGGGTGGACGTGGACCCTGCCACGCTGAAGCACCGCCAGTTCGCCAATGTGCATGGCTTGGGCGATGTCACCAATACCAGCAATGCCAAGACCGCTGCAGCGGCACGCAAGCAGGCGCCGGTGGTGGCCAACAACGTGCTGGTCGCGCTGGGTCGTCGGGGTGAATCCGCTGTGTATGACGGTTATGGCTCGTGCCCGTTGACGGTCGAGAAAGGCCGCATTGTGCTGGCCGAATTCACCTATGGCGGCAAGGTCGCGCCGAGCTTTCCGCGCTGGCTGCTGGAGGGTCGCCAGCCGACCCGACTGGCCTGGTGGTTGAAAGCGCGAGTGCTGCCCGCGCTGTACTGGCATGGCATGCTCAAGGGCCGTGAATGGCTGGCCAAACCGAAAAAGGCTGACACCCGGCATGGATGAGCATCAGTTACTGGGCGTTGGTCTGGGAACCATCATCGGCATGGTACTGGCGCTGACCGGAGCGGGGGGCGGCATTCTCGCCGTGCCGCTGCTGGTCTTCGGTCTCGGTCTGTCGATTGTCGAAGCGGCACCTGTCGGTCTGCTGGCCGTAGGGCTGGCGGCGGGGATCGGTGCGGTGTTGGGGCTGCGCCAGGGCATCGTGCGCTATCGCGCGGCCGGGTACATCGCGTCCATTGGTGTACTGATGGCGCCTCTGGGCCTGTGGCTCGCTCATCGACTGCCCAATACGCCGCTGGCCTTGGTCTTTTCGGTTGTGCTGCTGTACGCCTGTGGACGCATGTTCATCAGGGCCAGCCGCGAATTGCGCCACGGAAAGCCGGCGCCGCGCGCAGAGATCCTGCCCTGCGTGCTCAACCCGTTGCAGGGCCGCCTGCGCTGGACCATGCCCTGCCTGCGCGCACTGACGCTGACCGGCGTGGGCTCCGGGTTGCTGTCTGGTTTGTTGGGGGTGGGCGGCGGGTTCGTGATCATTCCGGCGTTGACCCGCTACAGCGACCTGGACATGAAGAGTGTCGTGGCGACGTCACTGGCGGTGATCGCCCTGGTTTCGATGGGCAGCGTTATCACCGCGTCACTGAGCGGGGTAATGCACTGGGCGGTTGGTGCGCCGTTTGCGCTGGGTGCAGTCGTCGGCCTGGTCATCGGCAGACAAGTCGCCCGCTACCTCGCCGGCCCACGCCTGCAACAACTGTTCGCCGTATGCGGCATCGTCGCGGCGTTCATGCTGGCGTTGTCCGTGCGATAACAGCCCGAGGACGCAGAGCGTCCAGAAGGGCATTCCCACGCGGAGCATGGGAACGATAAAATGATGGAAGTCGTGAGGTGACTATCGTGCCAATGCTCCGCGTTGGCATGCAGTTCGTGACGCTCTGCGTCACATGCCCGTGCTGACACCGCGCACTCAAGATCGGACGCAGAGCGTCCAGAAAGGCATTCCCACGCGGAGCATGGGAACGATAGCTGGAGGGCGGGCTTAAAGCTTCTGCCAGACCTTCGGTTTGAAGAACAGCGTCTCGCCCTTGGCCAAGCCCACCAGGCTGTCGTGGTCTTTCACCACTTCGGCCTCGATCAGTTCGCTCTGCCCTTCCACTTTCAGGGTGACCCGCGTCGTCGCGCCCAGTGGGCGGATGTCGCGGACTTCGGCGGCGTGGTGGTCTTCGATTTCCTGGCGGGACAGCGACACCTCATGCGGACGGAACAGCAGGTGACCCTCCTCGCCCAGGCTCAGGCGATTGGAGTCGCCGAGGAAGTGGTAGACGAAGTCGTTGGACGGGTTCTCGTAGACCTCGCCCGGCGAGCCGATCTGCTCGATCACACCCTTGTTCATCACCACGATGCGATCGGCCACTTCCATGGCCTCTTCCTGATCGTGAGTCACGAACACCGAGGTCAGGTTAATGTCCTCGTGCAGGCGCGCCAGCCAGCGACGCAGCTCCTTGCGGACCTTGGCGTCCAGCGCCCCGAACGGCTCGTCCAGCAGCAGCACTTTTGGCTCGACCGCCAGGGCGCGGGCCAGGGCGATGCGCTGGCGCTGTCCACCCGACAGTTGCTCCGGATAACGGTCGGCCAGCCAGTCCAGCTGCACCATGTTCAGCAGCTCATGGACCTTCTCGGCGATCCGTGTCTCGTTCGGGCGCTCGCGTTTGGGCTTCATGCGCAGGCCGAACGCGACGTTATCGAACACCGTCATGTGGCGGAACAGCGCGTAATGCTGGAACACGAACCCGACGTTGCGATCACGCACGTCGTGACCGGACACATCTTCGCCGTGGAACACAATGCTGCCGTCATCCGGGGTTTCCAGACCGGCAATGATGCGCAGCAGGGTGGTCTTGCCGCAGCCTGACGGGCCGAGCAACGCCACCAGCTCGCCACTCTGGATGTCCAGACTGATGTTGTTCAGGGCCTTGAAGGCGTTGAAGTTCTTGCTGACGTTACGGACTTCGATCGACATGATTATTCCTCCGCCGCGTTATGGCGCAGACGGTTAATGCGGGATTCGCTCCACTGCTTGAGCAGCAGGATGAACAGCGCCAGGATCAGCAACAGGCTCGCCACGGCAAAGGCGGCAACGTGGTTGTACTCGTTGTAGAGGATTTCGACGTGCAGCGGCAGGGTGTTGGTGACGCCGCGAATGTGCCCGGAAACCACCGACACCGCGCCAAACTCACCCATCGCCCGTGCCGTACACAGCACCACGCCGTAGATCAGGCCCCATTTGATGTTCGGCACCGTGACGTGCCAGAACATCTGCCAGCCATTGGCGCCCAGCAGCCGTGCGGCCTCTTCTTCCTGAGTGCCCTGCTCCTGCATCAGCGGGATCAGCTCACGCGCAACGAACGGCACGGTGACAAAGATGGTCGCCAGCACGATGCCCGGCAGGGCGAAGACGATCTGGATGTCGTGATCCTGCAACCACGGCCCGAACAGCCCCTGCGCACCGAACATCAGCACGTAAACCAGACCGGCGATGACCGGCGACACCGAGAACGGCAGGTCGATCAGCGTGACCAGAATGCTCTTGCCACGGAACGAGTATTTGCTCACGCACCATGCGGCGCTGACGCCGAACACCAGGTTGAGCGGCACCGAGATCAGTACCGCAATAACCGTCAGCTTCAACGCCGACAGCGCGTCCGGCTCGAGGATCGCGGTAAAGAACGCGCCCAGACCGTTTTTCAGGCCCTGGGACACCACGATGAACAGTGGCAGCCCTAGAAACAGGACGAACACCAGCCAGCACAGGCCGATCAGAATGCGTCGCGACACCGCGCTGCCACGACGGGCGGCGTTGGCAGAGGCGGCGGCTGAAACAGATGAATAAGACATGTTCTGCGCCTCCTCAGGATGGGGTTTCAATGCGCCGCTGCAGCAGGTTGATCAGCAGCAGCAGAATGAAGGA
>Ga0308164_10000412_pt1 | contig 78533 bp, 68 predicted proteins | sample PhyTR2_FD_201031 | JGI IMG/M metagenome (GOLD analysis project Ga0308164, IMG submission 201031) | Phyllosphere microbial communities from UC Gill Tract Community Farm, Albany, California, United States - DLSLT.R2 | ecosystem: Host-associated > Plants > Phyllosphere > Unclassified | place: USA... | reverse complement strand
TCTTCACGTTTTTCCATGATGGGCTCCGCTTGCTAAGTAGGTGGGCTAGGCGATGTCGCGCCAGTCGAGCCCTGAATCTTGATCGGCCATTTGCAGCCAGGCCGGGTCGCACCCGAGGGTGTCGACGAATTGTTGCCTGGCCAGCTGCGGCAGGTTGTTCTTGCTGCTGAGATGGGCCAGCACCAGGTGCTGCAGGTGCTTCCAGCCCAGCTCGGCCACCAGGCTGGCGGCCTGGTGGTTGTTCAGATGTCCTTCGCTGCCGCCTACCCGCAGCTTGAGAAAGTGCGGGTAGTGGCCGCGCGCGAGCAGGTCGCGGCAATGGTTGGCTTCGATCATCAGGGCGTCGCAGCCCTGATAGTGGTCCAGCACCCGCGGGCACCAGGAACCGAGATCGGTAAGCAGGCCAAAGCGCCGCTTGCCATCGCTGAATACGTATTGGGTGGGCTCCAGCGCGTCGTGCGCGACCCTGACCACACCGATGCGCAAGGCACCGATTTCCAATTCCTGGCCACAGGCTACATGCCCCGTGGCCTCCACGGGCTTGCGCATCCCGCGCAAGGTCCCCTGGCTGAGGTACACCGGGATATTGTAGCGCCGAGACAGCAAACCCACGCCATGCACGTGGTCGGCATGTTCGTGGGTCACCAGGATGGCGTTCAATTGGCTCGGTACTACGCCCAGCCGTGCCAGCCGCCGCTCGGTTTCCCGCAGGGAGAAACCACAGTCGACCAGCACGTACGTGTCTTCACTGGCGATGAGCGTGCCATTCCCTTGGCTTCCGCTTCCGAGAACGGCGAAGCGCACTTAACCCAGGTTGTCCTGGATCACGCTCAGCACGCGGCGGGCGATATCGGCCGGGGCCACGGTGTTGATGTTTTTCTCGACCGTGACCTGCACGTTGTCGCCAACCTTGCTCAGGCGAACCTGGTAGCGCTCGGCGCGGGCTTCGATCTCTTCCTTGCTGGCTTCATGACCAAACAGGCGGCCAAAGAACCCTGGCTTGTTGGCCGGGGTATCGGCTTTTTCCGCCAGGTTGATGTAGTACAGGCCCAGGCTACGGTTGATGTCTTCCACGCGCCATTGGCCCTTGTCCAGTGCGCGGCCAACGCTCGACCAGGCGCGGTCGAGGTCGGAACCGACGTTCAGCACCAGGCTGCCGTTGCCGTCTTCCACCAGGCTCACGCGGCTCGGGGCGTCGAAGTCGCGGGCGGCGAGCAGGGAGACGGAACCGCCCTTCTCGGCTTCGCGGGTCATGCTGGCCAGCATCTGGTCGACCAGTACCGCGTCCAGGCCAGTGTTGGCCGGGCGTGCCGGGAAGGCGGCGTCGGTGCTGCTGCCGGCTGGGCGCTCGACGCTGCTGAGGTAGATTTCACTGGTGTTGCGCTGCACGCCCGGCTCGATGCGCACGTGGACGCGGGCCTGACCATCAGGCGTGCTGGCGCTGCTGCGCAGGCGGTCGGCCATGCCAGCGGAGAGCTCGTCGAAACGCTGCCAGGTGGTGCTGAACTCACCGGTTTGCGGGCGCTCTTCAGCGATGCGGAAACCGTTGTCCTGGAAGAACTGGTGCGCCACTGGCCAGACTTCGGCTGGGGCTTTCTGCGCCAGGATCCAGCTGGCCGCGCCGCTTTTCTGCAGCGAGTAGTCGGTCGGCGCCGCAGCCACCTGCAACGGCAGCGGGCGCGGCACGTCGAAGTTGGACTTGTCGGTGTCTTCAGCCACGTTGCGCGGAATCGGCAGCAGCGGGTCGAGACGCTTGCTCAAGGTCAGGTCTTGGGGAACCTGCATCGGTGGAGTCTGGGTAGCTTCCAGGTAATCGTTGCCGCGATCGCGGAAATAACCCTGGTCACCCCAGAGCCATCCACAACCGCTCGTGCTCGAGATAACCACGGCAAGAGCACTAAGACCGGCCAATCGCTTCATGCGTCGTACTTCCTCAATCAAACCAGGACGCCCGACTGGCGCAGGGCCTGCCGCAGCGGTTCGTGATAGTCAGCGCTCAACCAGGTGAGCGGCAGGCGAATGCCTTCGGGCATCAGGCCCATTTCATGCAAAGCGAACTTGACCGGGATCGGGTTGGCTTCGAGGAACAGATTCTTGTGCAGCGGCATGAGCTTATCGTTGATCGCGCGGGCCAACTCGGCATCGCCGTTCAGCGCGGCCTTGCACAGGTCGGCCATGCCGCGCGGCGCGACGTTGGCGGTGACCGAGATGTTGCCCTTGCCACCGGCCAGGATCAGCTCCACGGCGGTTGGGTCATCACCCGACAGCACGAGGAAATCGCTGGAAACGCCAGCGATGATGGCTTTCGCGCGCTCGATGTTGCCGGTGGCTTCCTTGATGCCGATGATGTTCGGCACCGTGGACAGGCGGATCACGGTCTCGGCCAGCATGTCGCAGGCGGTACGGCCTGGCACGTTGTAGAGGATCTGCGGGATGGCCACGGCTTCGGCAATGTATTTGAAGTGCTGGTACAGGCCTTCCTGGGTCGGCTTGTTGTAGTACGGGGTTACCAGCAGGCAGGCGTCGGCGCCAGCGTTCTTGGCGTTGGTGGTCAGTTCCACCGCTTCGCGGGTGGAATTGGCGCCGGTGCCGGCGATGACCGGGATACGCCCGGCCACCTGGTCGACCACGCGGCGAATGACCTCGATGTGCTCGTTGACATCGAGGGTTGCGGACTCACCGGTGGTTCCGACTGCAACGATGGCGTCGGTGCCTTCTTGCAGGTGGAAGTCCACCAGTTTGCTCAGGCTGTCCCAATCGAGACGACCCTGCGCATCCATGGGTGTGACCAATGCCACCATACTGCCCGAAATCATGCCAACCGCTCCTGCCGGAAAAAGAGAGCGGTAATGGTACTGGCGCGTTCGGGCTTGCACAAGCGAAGTACCGCGCCACGAGCATTCCCCTGAGCGCCTTATTTCGCTACCCTTCAGACTTTGATCGGTACGGGTGAGCCTGCAGGCCCGCTTCCGGCGTGCCAGAATGTCGTCGCGACCCTTGATCCTGAGCCTTGCGGCCCGCCAAAGCAGTGGTTTGGCGGCCGTCGCCCCGAGTGCTCCGAGAATCAGGCGCGGCGGTTCCCACGCCCGCTGCACCCAGGCCCCCTTATTTGGTACCGACCGCTCATCGTTTTAGGAAGGCTGCATGTCCACCCCCACCGTTCGCGAACAATTCCTTGTCATCAGTGCTCTGGGCCCCAATCCGATGGAGCTGACCAACGTCCTGTGCCGTGCGGCCCACGACAGCCGTTGCGCCGTCGTCACCTCGCGCCTGACCCGCCACGGCGAGTGCAGCGCGCTGGTACTGGAGATATCCGGTACCTGGGATGCCCTCGCCCGCCTCGAGACCAGCCTGACGCCGATGGCCAAGAAGCACGGCTTCACGGTCAACGTGGTGCGCAGCGCGCCGCTGGAAAACCGCCCGCAGTCCCTGCCGTACGTGGCTTATGTCAGCGCCGCCTACCGCTCGGACATCGTCAACGAGCTGTGCCAGTTCTTCATCGACCATAACGTCGAGCTCGAGAACCTGACCTGCGACACCTACCAGGCGCCGCAAACCGGCGGCACCATGCTCAATGCCACCTTCACCGTGACCCTGCCGCCGGGCTCGCAGATCAGCTGGCTGCGCGACCAGTTCCTGGACTTCGCCGATGCCCTGAACCTCGACGCCCTGATCGAGCCGTGGCGCCCGCAGAACCCCGCCTGAGCCCATGAGTGGCCAGATGAAACCTGGTATTGAAAAGGAAACACACCTGATGAGCGTCACCGTCGACCAGCCGGTAGCCGATTTCGAAGCCGCCGCCACCAGCGGCCAGACCGTCACCCTCGCCGCCCTCAAGGGCCGCCAGGTGGTGGTGTACTTCTACCCGAAAGACAATACCCCGGGCTGCACCACCCAGGGCCAGGGCTTCCGCGACCAATACGAAGCCTTCAAGGCGGCCAACACCGAAGTCATCGGCGTATCCCGCGACAGCCTCAAGACCCACGAGAACTTCAAGGCCAAGCAGGGCTTCCCGTTCGAGCTGATCAGCGACAAGGACGAGGCGCTGTGCGAGCACTTCGACGTGATCAAGCTGAAGAAGCTGTATGGCAAGGAATACATGGGCGTGGACCGCAGCACCTTTTTGATCGACAAGGAAGGCGTGCTGCGCCAGGAATGGCGTGGCGTGAAGGTGCCGGGGCACGTGGATGCCGTGTTGGCGGCGGCGCAGGCCCTGAACAAGGCCTGAAACGGGCTGCTATCTCTGCTCGGCGATATGGCTATGCCAGCCATCGCCGCGCCAGGCTGCCTAGGCTGCGAGCTTGGCGTCAGTAGGTTTGCTACCTATGTCGGCAGACAGTGGCTCCCGATTGCATTCCACCTTGCACTTTGAACTGCGAATGCGCACGGGGTAGGAGCAACTGTCTGCCGACATCTGTGGCGAAGCCACCGACGCCAAGCTCGCAGGCTTCGCCAGCTCCTACCTCGACCGTATTCCACCCCAAAATTGGCGTTGTGAACGCGGCTGGGGTAGGAGCTGGCGTAGCCTGCGAGCCTGGCGACGGTAGCTTCACCGCCGCAACCCCAGCCAAACGTCAGATCATCGGCGAAACCGTCGGCTCGTTCCTTGGCCAGGCATCCAGCACCGCCTTCACAAGCGTCGCCAGCGGAATCGCGAAGAATATCCCCCAGAAGCCCCACAGCCCGCCAAACAGCAGCACCGCGCAGATAATCGCCACCGGGTGCAAGTTCACCGCCTCGGCGAACAGCAAGGGCACCAGCACGTTGCCGTCCAGCGCCTGGATGATGCCGTACACCACCATCAGGTAGATGAACTGGTCGCCCCAGCCCCACTGGAACAGCGCGATGAAGGCCACCGGCACGGTCACCACCACGGCGCCGACATAGGGCACCACCACTGAAATCCCCACCAGCAAGGCCAGCAGAGCCGCGTAGTTGAGCCCCAGGGCGATGAAGCCGATGTAGGTGGCGATGCCGCAGATGAAAATCTCGATCACCTTGCCGCGGATGTAGTTGGCGATCTGCCGGTTCATGACCTTGGCCACGTGGGTCAGCAGCGCGCGGTTGCGGGGCAGGTAGCCGCGCATCCAGCGGCCGATGATCACCCGGTCCTTGAGGAAGAAGAACACCAGGATCGGCACCAGCACGAAGTAGATCATGATGTTCACGGCCAGCCGCAGGCTGGTCAGCGACACGGTCAACGCCCACTGGCCGAACTTGCCCACTTCGCCGCGCGCCACGTCGATGGCCTGCAGCACCTGCTCGTCCGACACCAGGTGCGGATAGCGCTCCGGCAGCAGCAACAGCAGCGACTGCCACTTGCCAAGCATGCCCGGCAGCTCGTTGAACAGGGTGATCAACTGGTGCCACAGCAGCGGCACCAGCACCAGCACGAACAGCGCCAGGGCGCCCATGAACAAGGTGAAGACGATGGCCACCGCCAGGCCGCTGGGTACCCGGAAACGTTCCAGGGTGGTCACCAGGCCGTGCATCAGGAACGACAGCACCATGCCCGCCAGCACTGGCGCCATGATCCCGCCCAGGGTCAATATCGCCGTGAAGCCGACCACCAGCAAAACGCCGAGGACCACCGCTTCTTCGTCGGAGAAATACCGCTGAATCCAGTCGCGAGCCACCTGTAACATCGAATATCCCTTATGAATGCACGTATCGCGCTCAGGCCTTCTGCAGCCAGTAACGATAAACGCCGGCGTCGGCCGTTTCTTGTAACAACAGGTTGCCAGAAAGTTTGGCGAAAGTGCGGAAATCCCGCTGCGAACCGGCGTCGGTGGCGATCACTTTCAGCACCGCGCCACGGGCCAGCTGGTTGAGCTGCATCTTCGCCTTGAGTAACGGCAATGGACAATTCAGACCGCTCGCGTCGAGCTCGGCGTCACATTCGAGGGTTTCGGTCATCGGTTTTTTTCTCCTGGCGAAGCGCTCCGGGGCGCGGGTGCCGGAGCCCCGCGCGGGCGAGCCGGCAAGCATACCGCAAGCGCACGCCTCTGGTGGTGGTGCCCTGTCCCGGCTACAGTAGCCCATTTGCCGACAAGAGCAGTGTGCATGAATTCATTGCGCCCCCTGGTGATCGCCCTGGCCTGCCTGCTGGCGGTTCCCGGCCACGCCGACGACCTGCCCTCCCTGGGTGACGCCAGTTCGGCCATCGTTTCGCCGCAGCAGGAACACGACCTTGGCCGCGCCTGGCTGAGCCTGCTGCGTAGCGAAGTGCCGCAACTGTCCGACCCGCAGCTCAAGGACTTCGTCGAAACCACGGTGTACCGCCTGGCCGAGACCAGCCAGCTGCAGGACCGGCGCCTGGAGTTCATCCTGATCAACAGCAAGGAGCTCAACGCCTTCGCCGCCCCGGGTGGCATCGTCGGGGTCAACGGCGGGCTGTTCCTGAACGCCGACAGCGAAGGCGAATTCGCCGGCGTGCTGGCCCACGAACTCGCGCACTTGTCGCAACGCCACTTCGCCCGCGGCGTCGAAGCCTCGCAGCGCATGCAGATGCCAATGCTGGCCGCGTTGCTGGCCGGCGTGGTGCTGGCCGCAGCGGGTGGTGGCGACGCTGGCATCGGCCTGATCGCCGGCAGCCAGGCGGCGGCCATCCAGGCGCAACGCACCTTCTCCCGGGCCAACGAGGCCGAAGCCGACCGGATCGGCATCCTCAATCTGGAAAAGGCCGGCTACGACCCACGCAACATGCCGGAGATGTTCGAGCGCCTGGCGCGGGTGTACAAATTCGACGCCTCGCCGCCGGAATTCCTCTCCACTCACCCCGTGACCGACGCCCGTATCGCCGACACCCGTAACCGCGCCGAGCAGATGCCCAAGGGCGGCAAGGAAGACAGCCAGTGGTTCCAGCTGATGAGAACGCGCACCCAGCTGTTCTACGAGGAAACCCCAGGCATCGCCGCCAAGCGCTTCCGCGCCCAGTTGGTAGAAAACCCCGACGCGGTGCCGGCCCGCTATGGCCTGGCCATCGCCCAGCTCAAGGCTGGCCAGCTCAATGAAGCCCGCGAGGGCCTCAAGGGCCTGCTGGACAAGGCGCCCACCGACGTCACCTTCAACCTCGCGCAGATTGAGCTGGACGTTGCCAACAACCGCCTGCCGGATGCCCAGGCGCGGGTCGATCGCATGCTCGGCCTGTACCCGGACAACTACCCGCTGAACCAGATGCGCATCAACGTGCTGCTCAAGCAGAACCGCACCGCCGAGGCGGAAAAGGGCCTGGAAAACCTCCTCAAGAGCCGGCCGAACGACCCGGATGTCTGGAGCATGGTGGCCGACACCCGCGGCCTGAACAAGAACATCATCGGCCTGCACCAGGCCCGTGCCGAGTACTTCGCCCTGATCGGCGACTTCGACAATGCCATCCAGCAGTTGGAGATCGCCAAGCGCCAGGCGCCGAACCTGCCGCTGGCGTCGCGCATCGACGCCCGCGAACGCGAGGTCCGCAAGCTCCAGGATGCGGTGAAAGAGATGATGTAACCCTTCAGGGCCCCATCGCCGGCAAGCGGACCGCGGCCAGACGCCTAAAGGTGCGCACCACTCCCACCGTTGGAGCGGGCGATGCCCGCGATGGGGCCAAGAGCAACACCGCCCACCCTGACTTTTTCTTCACCCTCACCAACCACCGTCTAGACTTCAACCCAGGTGCGATGAAATTTACGTAACCGGGTGGGAATCTTATGGGCGCTCTGTGGCAAACCGACCCCCCAAAGACCGCGGTCCCTGCCGACGATCTGCAAACACCCCATCGCCCGGACCCGCCCAACGGAAAAAAACCGCGCCGCGCCTGGCCTTGGCTGCTGGCCGCGACCCTGCTGGTACTGGCCATTATCCTGGCCTTCGCCGCCCAGGTCGAAAGCCGCACCTCGCGCCTGCAGTCCATCGAATTCAGCCAATTGACCAAGCGCCTGACCTGGGCCCTGCAACCCGGCCCCAGCGATGCCATCGTCTACCCCGGCGACGGCCCCTTCGACCGCCGCCTTGGCTACAGCAGCCTGGGCGAGTTCCTGCCGCGGCTGCTCAGCCACGACTACCGCATCGCCGAGCAAACCCGTTTTTCCCCGGCACTGATGAGCTATGTGGGCCATCGCCTGTTCGTGCCCTACGCGGAAAAAAGCCAGGCCGGCTTGCTGATCAACGACTGCCGCGGCGCCCTGCTGTACCAGTACCGCTACCCGCAGCAGTTCTACCAAGGCTTCGGCGAAATCCCGCCGGTGGTGGTCAGCAGCCTGCTGTTCATCGAGAACCGCAACCTGCTGAGTACCCAGGAACCGCACCTCAATCCCGCTGTGGACTGGCCGCGCTTCTTCAAGGCGGCCTGGTCACAGGTGGCCAAACTGCTCGCCCTGCCCGGCCAATCCGCCGGCGGCAGCACCCTGGCCACCCAGCTGGAAAAATATCGCCATTCGCCGGACGGCCTGACCCTCTCGGGCAGTGAGAAGATTCGCCAGATGCTCTCCGCCAGCGTACGTGCCTACCAGAACGGGCCTGACACCCTGGAAGCGCGGCAGACCATCGTGCGCGACTACCTCAACAGCGTGCCGCTCTCGGCCGTGCCCGGCCATGGCGAAGTGCACGGCCTGGCCGAGGGTCTGCGGGTGTGGTACGGCGCCGACTTCGAGCAGGTCAACCGCGCGCTCGCCGACACCCATGCGCCAGCCGCCGAGCGTGGCCTGGCGTTGCGCCAGGTGCTGTCGCTGATGATCGCCCAGCGCCGCCCCTCGCACTTTCTCGCCAAGGGCCACCGGGAACTGGCGCAACTCACCGACAGCCATATCCGCCTGCTGGCGCAGAACCAGGTCATCGACGCGACGCTGGCCGATGCCGCCCTGGCCAGCCAACTGACCTTCCGCGACTGGGCCCAGCAGCCCACTCTGCAACCCAACGAAACCAACAAGGGCATCAGCGTCGCCCGCTCGCGCCTGGCCTTTCTGTTGGAGCGCCCGCTGTATGACCTCGATCGCCTCGACCTGAGCGCCACCAGCACCCTGCATGGCGACTTGCAGCAACAGGCCAGCGCTTTCCTCAAGCGCCTCGCCGACCCCAGCTTCGCCCAACAGATCGGCCTGCTCGGCGACCACCTGCTGAGCGCCGCCGACACGGCCAAGGTCAGCTACAGCTTCACCCTGTTCGAGAACAGCGGCGACGGCTTCCGCGTACGCGCGCAAACCGACAGCACCGACCAGCCCTTCGACATCAACGAAGGCAGCAAGCTGGAACTGGGCTCCACCGCCAAGCTGCGGGTGCTGACCAGCTACCTGCAGATCATCGCCGAACTGCACGACCGCTACGCCGCGCAAAACCCGGCGCAACTGCGCAAGGTGCCGGTGGAAGAACCTGACCGCCTGACCCGCTGGGCCCTCGACTACCTGATTCAGCACAGCGACCGCAACCTGCCGGCGATGCTCGATGCCGCCCTCGAACGCCAGTATTCGGCCAACCCGGCGGAACGCTTCTTCACCGGTGGCGGCATCCACACCTTCAACAACTTTCGCCACCAGGACGACAACCGCACCCCCAGCCTCAAGGAAGCCCTGCAGGAATCCATCAACCTGCCCTTCATCCGCCTGATGCGCGACCTGGTGCGCTACAGCACCTACGAGGGCGACAACAACAGCGCGCAACTCTTGAAAGACGATGGCGACCCGCGCCGCCAGGAATACCTGGCGCGCTTCGCCGACCGCGAAGGCACCGAGTTCCTGCGGCGCTTCTGGCGCAAGTACCAGGACAAAAGCGCTGACGACCGCCTCGACACCTTCATCGACGGCATGAACGTCACGCCGATCCGCCTGGCCGCCGTGCACCGCTACCTGTTCCCCAACGCCGACCCGGCGACCTTCAACGCCTTCGTGCGCGACCACCTGAAAACCACCACGGTCACCGACAAGCGCCTGGCCGAGATGTACGCCGCCTACGGCCCCGGTGCCTACGACCTGCCCGACCAGGGCTACATCGCCCGTGCCCACCCGCTGGACCTGTGGCTGCTGGGCTACCTGCTGCAACATCCCGACGCCGGCATCAACGACGCCATCAAGGCCAGCGCCCAGGAACGCCAGGAAGTCTACGGCTGGCTGTTCAAGAGCAAGCACAAGAGCGCCCGCGACAGCCGCATCCGCACGATGGTGGAAATCGAAGCGTTCCTCGACATTCACCAGCGCTGGAAAGCCGTGGGCTACCCCTTCGACCACCTGGTACCGTCCCTGGCCACCGCCATCGGCAGTTCCGGCGACCGCCCGGCGGCGTTGGCCGAGCTGATTGGCACAATCCAGAACGACGGCGTGCGCCTGCCTACCGTGCGGGTCGACAGCCTGCATTTCGCCGCCGCCACGCCCTATGAAACCCGGCTGGTCAGCGACGCCGGCAAACCCGAGCGGGTGATGCCCAGCGAAGTCGCCACCGCCCTGCGCGGCGCTTTGGCGCGGGTAGTCAGCGACGGTACTGCGCGGCGAGTGAGCGGCAGTTTCAAAGCGGCCGACGGTACGCCACTGGCCATGGGCGGCAAGACCGGCACTGGCGACAACCGCCTGGAAAGCTTCGGCGCTGGCGGCCGGGTGATTGCCTCCAAAGCCATCAACCGCACCGCCACCTTCGTGTTCTACATCGGCGAGCACCACTTTGGCACCCTCACCGCTTTCGTTCCTGGGCGCTCGGCGCAGAACTTCGTGTTCACCTCGGCGCTGCCGGTGCAGGTGCTCAAGGGCATGGCGCCGATGCTGTCGGCCTATCTGCAACCCGACGGCGCCAACCAGTGCGCGATCACCGCACAAAAATAGCAGTCATTCTCATTTAACCTCTTGCGTCGGCACTAAGATATATCTTAAGGTATATCTTAATAACCCAGAGCGAAGAGAAAATGAGAGAACACAGACCCCAGGAATTCGGCGGCGGCCGTGACGGCTTCGACCGCCACAAGGGCCGCGGCCCCCGCGTATTCGCCCCCGGCGACCTGAAATTGCTGCTGCTGGCCCTGGTGGCCGAGCAGCCCTGCCACGGCTACGACCTGATCCGCCGCATCGAAGGCTTGTTCGACGGCGCCTACAGCCCCAGCCCCGGCGTCATCTACCCGACCTTGACCTTTCTCGAAGAAAGCGAATGGGTGACAGGCGACGCCCAGGCCGGCAAGAAGCTCTACACCATCACCGAGCTCGGCCGCCAAGCGTTGCTCGAACAGGCGGTGGCCGTGGAAGGCGTGCGTACCCGCATCGACGTCAGCAAGCGTTCGCTGCGCGGCCACGACCGGCCACCGGAAATCCACGAGGCGGTGCACAACCTGCGCCATGCCCTGCAACTGCACCATGGCCGCTGGAGCGCCGAGGAAATCTTGCGCGTTCGCGACCTGCTCAACAACACCGCCAAGGCCATCGTCGACGGCCCCACTTCCCCTTCGAAGGACCCCGCCCAATGAACAGTGAAAATCCCCATGGCATCCACCGCGTCATGCACGAGATCAAGCGCCGCCGCCTGGACGTGCTGCGCGTTACCGACTTGACCCCCCGCATGCGCCGCATCACCCTCGGCGGCGAGCAACTGGCCGGTTTCCTCAGCCAGGGCGCCGACGACCACATCAAGCTAATGTTCGCCACCACCGCGCAAGAGCAGGCGGCGCTGGAAACCATGGTGCTCGGCAGCAAGGGCGGCGACGGGCCGAAGCCGGCCATGCGCGACTACACCCCGCGGCGCATCGACCTGGCGGCCGGTGAACTGGATATCGATTTCGTGCTGCACGGCGATGGCCCGGCGTCCACCTGGGCGGCCCAGGCCGCGCCCGGCCAGTTCCTGCATATTGGCGGCCCGCGCAGCTCCACCCTCGTGCCCGATGTATTCGACAGCTACCTGCTGATCGGCGATGAGACCGCGATTCCGGCCATCGCCCGGCGCATCGAGGAATTGCCCGCAGGCCGCAAGGTACTGGCGGTGATCGAGATCGAAGACGCGCAAGAGCGACAGCCGCTGGACGGCGCTGGCGAAGTGGAAGTGATCTGGGTGCAGCGCCATCAGCAGAGCCTGGTCGAGGTGGTCAGCCAGCTGACCCTGCCTGTCGGCAAGCTGTTCACCTTCGTCGCCACCGAAGCCGCCCTGTCGCGCAAGCTGCGCCGGGTGCTGCTGGACGAGCACAAGGTCGATGACGACGCGTTCAAGGTCGCAGGCTACTGGCGCCTGGACCCGAACGACGAAGAATGAAGCAAGGCACTAGCCCGGCCGGCGCCCCAGACGCCGGTCGAGCCACAGCAAGGCGCCCCCCAGCAGCAGGAAGCCGAACAGAATGCCCAAGGCGTTGATCAGCACCTGGCCGTAGCCGAGCTCCACCACGTTGACGAAAGGATAGGGATAGACCTTCAGCGACGCCCCGCGAATCAGAATCCAGCCGAAATACAGGACCGGATACACCGCCCACAGCGGCAAGTGCCACCACCCCAGTCGCCCCTTCTCCACACACGCCAGCCAATACACCAGGAACAACGGCGGCATCACGTCGTGGAGAATCTCGTTGGCCAGCCATTGTGCGCCCTGCGGGTCCCACAAGTTGCGTAGCAACAGGCTGTAGGTGATACCCACCAGCACAATACTGACCGTGACGCCCGCGGCGACCCAGGGCTGGCGGAACCACAGGGCCAGGCGCCCTTGATGCCGGCTTACCGCCGCGGTCAGCACCATCGCCGCCAAGGTATTGCTGAGCACCGTGAAGTAGCTGAGGAAATTCATCAGCCCGCCGAGCAGGCTCGACTGCTCCTGCCAGCGCACCTGGAACACCAGCAACAGCTGCAGCGCCAGGCCGAACCAGGCCAGGCAGGCAGCCGCCAGCACGACGGGGCGCAGGCGCTCGCCGGAAAACACACTCATGGGACAATCCTTGTGCAATCAGCGCTTGGTGCGCTGCAGGGAAACGTACAGCTTTTCGACCTTCTCCCGCGCCCAGGGGGTGCGGCGCAGGAAGGTCAGGCTGGACTTGATGCTGGGGTCGCTCTTGAAGCAACGGATGTCGATACGCTCGGCCAGCCCCGACCATTCGTAGTGGGCTACCAGCGCGGTGAGGATCTGCTCCAGGGTCACGCCGTGCAGCGGGTTGGGATCGGAAGGGGTCACGTCTAGGGTCTCGATTCGGGTCAGCGTTTCAGGCAATGGCGGCAACCTTAGCCTAGAGAAAGCACCGCGCAAAGCACTGAAAGCGCCGAGGTTGCGAATAAATATTTCAGTGTAGGAAGCGTCCTACAGGAGCCTTCCGAAATTCCGAGGCAGGTTATATCGCCGGACTTTCCCATAAAAACGGACACATTCTGAAACTAATCTGCCGAAAACCCCCTCTACGCATCACTCGGGATCTATCCCGACCCTGCACCAACATTTAAAGCACATGGAGTTCCAACAATATGAGCGACAACAGGGCGACCAGCCGGCAAAGGCTGCTACCGAGACTGCTGGCCATAGTCTTTATTCTCATGGGCGTGGCGCTGCTGGCGGGGGGCGTCAAGCTCGCTTCCAGCGGCGGCTCGCTGTACTACCTCATCACCGGCGTCGGTCTGGTGGTGGTCGGCGCCCTGCTGTTCACCGGCCGCAGCGCCGCGCTGGGCCTGTACGCGCTGGTGCTGTTCGCCAGCAACTTATGGGCCTTGGAGGAAGTGGGCCTGGACTGGTGGCAACTGGTGCCGCGCCTGGCCCTGTGGTTCGCCCTGGGCATCGTCATGCTGCTGCCCTGGTTCCGCCCCGCCGCCATGCGCGGGCAGCCAGGCGGCCTGGCCACCAAAAGCCTGGGCCTGGCCGTGGTGATCGCCGGTGCCACCGCCGTCGCCAGCCAGTTCACCCATCCCGGTGAAATAAAGGGCCAGCTCGACCGTGAAAGCGCCGGTACCACCAGCGCCGCGCCGGCCATGCCCGACGGCGACTGGCAGTCCTACGGCCGCACCGCCTTCGGCGACCGCTATTCGCCGCTCAAGCAGATCACCCCGGACAACGCCGGCCAGTTGCAACCGGCCTGGACTTACCGCACCGGCGACATCCCCGGCCCCAACGACCCGAGCGAGACCACGGCGGAAAACACCCCGCTCAAGGTCAACGGCATGCTCTACGTGTGCACGCCGCACAGCCAGGTGATCGCCCTGGACCCGGACACCGGTAAGGAAATCTGGCGCTTCGACCCGAAAATCAGCACCCAGAAAGCCGCCAACTTCAAAGGCTGGGCGCACATGACCTGCCGCGGCGTGTCGTACTACGACGAAACCGCCCAGGTGCCTGCCAGCAGCGCCAGCCCGGTACCGGTAGTCGAGGCCAGCACCCCGGCCGCGCCGAGCGCCTGCCCGAAACGCATCTTCGTGCCCACCGCCGACACACGCCTGATCGCCCTCAACGCCGACACCGGCAAAATGTGCGAAGACTTCGGCGACAAAGGCCAGATCGACCTCAGCGCCAATATCGGCAGCTTTGCCGCCGGCGGTTACTATTCCACCTCGCCACCGGCGGTCACCCATAACCTGGTGATCATCGGCGGCCACGTCACCGACAACGTCTCCACCGACGAGCCTTCGGGCGTGGTGCGGGCCTTCGACGTGCACGACGGCCACCTGGTGTGGAACTGGGACAGCGGCAACCCCGACGTGACCACGCCGATCGCCGCGGGCCAGCACTACACCCGCAACTCGCCGAACATGTGGTCGCTGATGAGCGTCGACGACAAGCTCGGCATGCTCTACCTGCCCATGGGCAACCAGATGCCCGACCAATGGGGCGGCAACCGCACCCCGGAATCGGAGAAGTACAGCGCTGGCGTCACCGCCCTGGATATCACCACCGGCCATGTGCGCTGGACCTACCAGTTCACCCACCACGACCTGTGGGACATGGACGTCGGCGGCCAGCCGACCCTGCTGGACATGAAGACCGCCGACGGCATCAAGCCGGCGCTGCTGGCCTCCACCAAGCAGGGCAGCATCTACGTGCTCGACCGCAGCACCGGCCAGCCCATCGTGCCGATCGAAGAAGTACCGGTGCCGCAAGGCGCGGTGGAAGGCGACCATACCTCGCCGACCCAGCCGAAATCGGACCTCAACTTCATGCCCGAGCCGCTGCGCGAGAAGGACATGTGGGGCGTCACGCCGTTCGACCAGATGCTGTGCCGCATCGATTTCAAATCCATGCGCTACGACGGTCCATACACGCCACCATCGCTGCAGGGTACCTTGGTGTACCCGGGCAACTTCGGTGTGTTCGACTGGGGCGGCATCTCGGTCGACCCGGTGCGCCAGATCGCCTTCGTCAACCCCGACTACATGGCCTTCCGCTCGCGCCTGGTACCCGCCGCCGACGCCGCCAACGGCCCTGGCCGCAAGAGCGAAACCGAAGGCGTGCAGCCGAACAAGGGCGCGCCTTATGGCGTGATCCTCGAACCGATGCTGTCGCCCATGGGCCTGCCGTGCCAGGCACCGGCCTGGGGTTACGTGGCGGCGGTCGACCTGACCACCCACAAGACCATCTGGAAGCACAAGAACGGCACCGTGCGTGACAGCTCGCCGGTACCGCTGCCGCTGACCATGGGTGTACCCAGCCTGGGCGGCACCATCACCACCGCCAGCGGCGTCGGCTTCCTCAGCGCCACCCTTGACCAGTACCTGCGTGCCTACGACCTGCGCAACGGCAAGCAGCTGTGGGAAGGCCGCCTGCCTGCGGGTGGGCAGACCACGCCTATGACCTACACCGGCAAGGACGGCCGCCAGTACGTGCTGGTGATGGCCGGCGGGCATGGCTCGCTGGGCACTCGCCAGGGCGACTATGTCATGGCCTTTGCACTGCCGCAGAAATAAGCTTCACGGCAACAACGGACGGCTCCTTCGGGAGCCGTTTTTTATGGGGGCTGCAATAGGATGTGAAATCTACCGCTCGGCAAGGTGAAAATATTGTAATAATATAACATCTCATTATTGACACCCATGCCAAGGAACCCCGCATGTCTGCCCGCCCTCTGTACTGGCGTCTGTCGCCCCTCGCCGCCGCCCTGTTGATCGCTTCACCCGCCCATGCCGACGCTCCCGTGACCCTGCAGGAACAGGTGATCACCGCCAACCCACTGGGCGGCGACAGCGCCGCGCCGTCCACCGTGCTGCAAGGCGACACGTTGACCCTGGAGCAGAAAGGCAGCCTGGGCGAAACCCTGAGGAACCAGCCCGGCATCTCCTCCTCCTGGTTCGGCCCGGGTGCCAGCCGGCCGATCATTCGCGGTCTCGATGGCGATCGCATCCGCCTGCTGCGCAACGGCGTCGGCGCCCTCGACGCCTCGTCGCTGTCCAACGACCACGCCGTGCCCCTGGACCCGGCCACCGTGCAGCGCATCGAAATCGTCCGCGGCCCGGCCGCCTTGCTGTATGGCGGCAGCGCCATCGGCGGCGTGGTCAACACCTTCGACAACCGCATCCCCACCGAAGCCATCGACGGCATTCAGGGTTCCGGCGAAGTGCGCTACGGCGGCGCCTCCACCACCCGCAGCAGCGCCGGCACCGTAGAAGCCGGCAACGGCACCTTCGCCCTGCACCTGGACGCCAACGCCCGCAGCTACAACGACTTGCGCATCCCCGGTTTCGCCTATAGCCCCAGCCAGCGCGCCAGCAGCGGCGAAACCGGCAGCAAGCACCGCCTGGAAAACAGCGACGGCCGCCAGGACGGCGGCGCGCTCGGCGGTTCCTACACCTGGGAGCATGGCTACGCCGGGCTTTCCTACAGCCAGTACGACGGCAACTATGGTTCGGTGGCCGAAGAAGCCGTGCGCATCCGCATGCAGCAGGACCACTACGCCTTCGCCTCGGAAATCCGCGACCTCGCTGGCCCCTTCACCTCGGTCAAGCTGGACGCCGGTTATACCGACTACCAGCACAAGGAAATCGAAGACGGCGAAGTGGGCACCACCTTCAAGAACAAGGGCTATGAAGCGCGCATCGAAGCCCGCCACCAGCCCCTGGGCCCCGTCGAAGGCGTGGTTGGCGCGCAAGTCAGCAGCAGCCAGTTCCAGGCATTGGGCGAAGAAGCCTTCGTTCCACAAACCGATACCGACGCCGCCGCGCTGTTCATCCTCGAAGAACTGCAGGCCACCGAACGCCTGCGCCTGAGCCTGGGCGGGCGCCTTGAGCACACCAAGGTCGACCCGAGCGCGCAAGGCAACGAGCGCTTCGCCGCCGCCGACAGTTCCAGCAGCTTTACCGCCGGCAGCCTGTCGTCGGGCGCGGTCTACACCTTGACGCCGATCTGGTCGCTGGCCGCCACCCTCGGCTACACCGAACGCGCGCCGACCTTCTATGAGCTGTATGCCAACGGCGCCCACGTGGCCACCGGTACCTATGAGCGCGGCGATGCCGGGCTGTCCAAGGAAAAGGCGGTGTCCAGCGACCTGGCCCTGCGCTTCGACAACGGCGTGCATAAAGGCAGCGTTGGAGTGTTCTACAGCCACTTCTCCAACTACATCGGTTTGCTCTCCACTGGCCGCAACCTGGATGACGATGGCGCCGAGTCGGCCGATGGCATCCCGGAATACACCTACTCCGGCGTGCGCGCGCGCTTTGCCGGGATCGAGGCCAAGGACCACTGGACATTGGGCGAGAACGCCTTTGGCAAGTGGGCCCTGGAAGTGTCGGGCGACTATACCCGGGCGAAGAACCTCGACAGCGGCGAGGCCCTGCCACGCATTGCGCCGCTGCGCGTGAACACTGGCCTGCTGTGGGAGCGCGAGCGCTGGCAGGCGCGGGTGGATGTCGAGCATGCCGCCAGCCAGCGGCGAGTGCCGGAGAATGAAAGCGGCACCGATGGCTATACCACGCTGGGGGCCAGTGTCGGTTACAAGTTCAAGGTGGGGGAAAGCCAGTGGTTGGCGTTTGTGAATGGCGAGAACTTGACCAACCAGACGGTGCGTTATGCCAGTTCGATCCTGCGCGATATAGCACCGGCACCGGGGCGTAGTGTGGAGGTGGGGTTGCGTACGACCTTCTGATCTCGGCTGAGGCCTAAAAGCTCGCAGGCTTCGCCAGCTCCTACAAAGACCGTGTTCCAACATTGCAACCTGGGTTGAAATGCGATCGGTGGTAGGAGCTGGCGCCAGCCTGCGAGCTTTTTCATATAGGCACAGCCGACTGTTACAGATTAAACAAAGATGAATACTCCCCCCACATCTTTAAAACCTAAAAAAATATCTATAATCTCCGCGCCCAAGACGGCTGAAACGTTTATTTATTCGTAATAAACCAAACATATCGCCTGACCAGCACGCCTCATCCAAGCGCAATATGTACTAAACGGTTAATAATCTTCAGCGTCGAAGTTCTCCTCCCGGTGCCTTGCCACCGTCGATCGAACACACCCCATTAAATGCGGCACGAAGCCCAACCACCGAGCCCGGGTTAATCCTGAACTATGCTCGAACAACTAATACATGACGGAGAAATTCCACTATGAGCACTGACGGTGCTTCGAGCAGCAAACGCCTGTGGCCTACCCTGTTGGGCCTGGTGTTTCTGCTGATGGGTCTGGCCCTGCTGGGATTGGGCGTCAAGCTCGCCAGCCTGGGCGGTTCCCTTTACTACGTGATCGCCGGCCTCGGCATCCTCATCACCGGCGTGCTGCTGCTCATGGGCCGCTCCGCGGCCATCGGCCTGTACGCGCTGGTACTGTTCGCCAGCACCGTCTGGTCGCTGTACGAAGTCGGCTTCGACTGGTGGCAACTGGTGCCACGCCTGTCGCTGTGGTTCGTGCTCGGCTTCCTGCTGTGGCTGCCACCCTTCCGCAACCCGCTGGTACGCCGCAAGCCCGCCGCCTTCGCCACCCGCGCCCTGGGCGTGGCGGTGATCCTGGCCGGTGCCTGCGCCGTCATCTCGCAGTTCACCAACCCGGGTGAAATCAACGGCGACATCGGCCGCGATGGCAGCGACATGGCCAGCGCCGCACCTGCCCAGCCGGAAGGCGACTGGCAGTCCTACGGCCGCACTGAATTCGGTGAGCGCTACTCGCCACTGAAGCAGATCACCACCGCCAACGTCGGCAAGCTGCAGGAAGCCTGGCGCATCCGCACTGGTGACATGCCGACCGACAAAGACCCGGTGGAAATCACCGACCAGAACACCCCGCTGAAGGTCAACGGCATGCTCTATGCCTGCACCCCGCACAGCAAGGTACTGGCGCTGGACCCGGACACCGGCAAGGAAATCTGGCGTTATGACCCGCAGATCCAGGGTCCCAACAACAACGATTTCCGTGGCTGGGCGCACATGACCTGCCGTGGTGTGTCTTACTACGACGAAGCCAACTTCAGCAAGTCGGACGCCAAGAGCACCCCGGCTACCCTGTCGCCTGCCGGCCAGGCCGTGGCCACCGAGTGCCCGCGCCGCCTGTTCCTGCCCACCGCCGACGCCCGCCTGATCGCCATCAACGCCGACAACGGCAAAGTGTGCGAATCGTTTGGCGACAAAGGCATGGTCAGCCTGCGCACCAGCGTTGGTCCGTTCACCCCTGGCGGCTACTACGCCACCTCGCCGGCCGCCATCACTCGTAACCTGGTGATCATCGGCGGCCACGTCACCGACAACGAGTCGACCAACGAGCCTTCCGGCGTGATCCGCGCCTTCGACGTGCACGACGGTCACCTGGTCTGGAACTGGGACGCCGGCAACCCCGACGAAACCACCCCGCTGCCAGCCGGCCAGACCTACACCCGCAACTCGCCGAACATGTGGTCGCTGGCCAGCGTCGACGAGAAGCTGGGCATGATCTACCTGCCGCTGGGCAACCAGATGCCTGACCAGTGGGGCGCCGACCGCACCGCCGGCAGCGAGAAATTCAGCGCCGGTACCGTGGCCCTGGACATCGACACCGGCAAGGTGCAGTGGAACTACCAGTTCACCCACCACGACCTGTGGGACATGGACGTACCTAGCCAGCCGTCGCTGATGGACATCAAGACCGCCGAAGGCGTGAAGCAGGCGCTGATCCAGCCGACCAAGCAAGGCAGCCTGTACGTGCTGGACCGCAAGACCGGTACGCCGATCGTGCCGATCCAGGAAATCCCTGTACCGGGCGGCGCCGTGGAAGGCGACCGCAGCGCACCGACCCAGGCGCGCTCCGAGTTGAACCTGCTGCCACCCAAGCTGACCGAAAAAGCCATGTGGGGCGTGACCCCGTTCGACCAGCTGCTGTGCCGCATCCAGTTCAAGGAGCTGCGTTACGACGGCCAGTACACCCCACCGTCGACTCAGGGCAGCATCATCTACCCGGGTAACGTGGGCGTGTTCAACTGGGGCGCGGTGTCGATCGACCCGGTGCGCCAGATGATGTTCACCAGCCCGAACTACATGGCCTTCGTTTCCAAGCTGGTGCCGCGTGCCGATGTGGCCGCCGGCAGCAAGCGCGAAAGCGAAACCAGCGGCGTGCAGCCGAATACCGGCGCGCCTTACGCAGTGATCATGCACCCGCTGATGTCGCCGTTCGGCGTACCCTGCCAGGCACCTGCCTGGGGCTACGTGGCGGGCATCGACATGACCGCCGCCAAAGTGGTCTGGAAGCACAAGAACGGCACCAGCCGTGACAGCTCGCCGATCCCGATCGGGGTGAACCTGGGCGTACCGAGCATGGGCGGCTCGATGGTGACTGCGGGCGGCGTCGGCTTCCTCAGCGGCACCCTCGACCAGTACATCCGAGCCTACGACGTACGCACCGGCAAACAGCTGTGGTCCAGCCGCCTGCCAGCAGGTGGCCAGGCCACACCAATGAGCTACACCGGCAAGGACGGCAAGCAGTACGTGCTGGCCACCGTCGGTGGGCATGGCTCGCTGGGCACCAAAATGGGCGACTACATCATCGCCTACAAACTGTCCGAGTGATGGTTTGACGCAATGAAGAACGGCTCCCGCGGGAGCCGTTTTTTATTGCCTGATGATCCTACTTGTCGATCACTTCCGCGCGCTGCGCCGCCAGCCGCTTGAGCAAGCGGTTCTGGGCCGGCACCGGCACCTTCTGCGCGTCCATGGACTTGATCAGGTCCTCCACCAGCGCATTGAACTCGCTGGGGTCGATGCGCTGGCCCTTGTGCGCCTCGGCCATATCGGCGCCGGTGTACTTGCAGGGCCCGCCCGCCTCGACGCAGAACTTCTCCACTAGCTTGTCACGCAGCAACCCCGGGTCGACATTGCGAAAGTGCTGGCCGATACGCGGGTCCTTGACCACGGTCAGCAGCATGCCTTCGACGATACGGGTGATCCCGGGCTTCTGCCCCAGGGCCTGGTAGAGGCTGTCATCCGTGGCCGGCGGCGGGGTCTTGCTGGCACAGGCAGCCAGCAGCGCGAAGGCAGCGACGGCAAATACGCGCTTCATCAGAAACTCCCCTGCAGCGACAGGTAGGTACCGTTCTGGTTGTTCAGGGTGGCGATCTCACCGAGCCGCGCGTAGGCCAGCACAATGGCCAGATGCTTGTTGGGGAAGTAGCCGACGAACATGTCCGCCCAGTCGCTTTCACCGGCGAACGACAGGTTGTCGGGCTTCTCCCGGTATTCCACGCCCAGCGCCCAGCGCGGGTTGAACAGCACTGCCACCGAGCCTTCCTTGAGCACGCTGCGGGTGTCGCGGCGGTCGCCGCCGAAGCCCAGCACGCCCATTTCGTTGGCGCGGCTGTAGCGCACGCCGCCGTTGACCACCAGGTTGTAGCCAAAGGCTGCGCCCATGAACAGGCGGCTGGCGGTCAGGTAGCCTTCCACGTCGTGGTCGCGCTGGGCGCCCACCAGGCTGGGGATCAGGAAGTCGCGCTGGTGCTTGTACTCCAGGCCCAGGGACACTTGCGGCAGCTGGTCGTAGATCAGGTCGCCGAACAGCCTGACCTTCACGCCGAAGATGTCCTGGCTGAGGCTGTCTTCCGGCAGGCTCAGTTTCTTCGCCAGGGTACCCAGGTCGAAGCGCTGGCGGGCGTAGGAGAATTCCACGCGGTTGCCGTAGGAAAACGCCAAGCCGGTGACGTCGAGGTTGTAGTCCGGCAGGTCCACATGGGTGCCGAACACCGTGCTGCTCCACTGGCCCTGCTCGCCATAGCCGGAAATCACCGCCCAGGGGATCAGCCCGCCGCCCGCCGCGCCCTCAACGCTGGTGGCGCCGCCGGTGGCGATCAGGCGGCCGTCACCGGCGGCCAGTACAGGGTCTGCGCACAGCAGCGCCAACGAACTCAACAGCAGGGGAATTCGACGTTTCATATCAGTGGACCATCACGGACGGAGCTTGCAGAGGTTGTTTGACCCAGGTTTCGAACGCCGCCGCGGTGAGCGGGCGGCTGATCAAGTAGCCCTGGGCCGTGTCGCAGTGCCAGCGTTCAAGCAAACGCAGGCTGTGTGCGTATTCCACACCCTCGGCGACTACCTTGAGGCCGAGGTTGTGGCTCATCTCGATGGTCGAGCGCACGATCACCGCGTCTTCGCTGGTTTCGTCGAGGTTGCGCACGAACGACTGGTCGATCTTCAGTTCCTGCACGGGCAGGCGCTTGAGGTGCGCCAGCGACGAGTAGCCAGTGCCGAAGTCGTCCACCGACAGGCTGATCCCCACTTCGCGCAAATGGTGCAGGACCTTGAGCGCCGCTTCCGGCTCGCGCATCACCGCACTCTCGGTGATTTCGAAAATGATCTGCTCCGGCGGCACGTTGTACTGTTTGAGCAGCGCGGCGGTGCGGTCGGCGATGTCCTGGCCGTGCAGGTCGTCGGCGGAAATGTTCAGTGAAAGTTGCACCCGCAGGCCGCGCCGGTTCCATTCGCTGATCTGCCGAATGCCCTCCTCGACCACCCAGCGGGTCAGGGTCTGGATGCTGCCGGTGCGTTCGGCCAGCACGATGAACTCGGCCGGCGAGACCATGCCGAACTGCGGGTGGTGCCAGCGCAGCAAGGCTTCGGCCTGGCGCACCTGGCCGTTGCGCAGGTCCAGTTTGGGCTGGTAGTTGAGCACCAGCTCGTTGTTCGCGGCGGCGCGGCGCAGGTCGCGGATCAGGCTGATCTGGCGCTGGTGCGCGAGGTCGCGGCCCTGCTGGTAGACCTGCAGTTTGCCGGGCAGGGTCTTGGCGTCGGTCATGGCGATGGCGGCGCGCGACAGCAGCTCCTCGGGCTGGTCGCCATCGGCCGGGTAGGCGGCGATGCCGATCATGCAATCCATGGTCACGTCGAACCCGGCGACCTGCTGGGTGGCGGCCATGATGTGTTGCACCCGGTCGGCTGCGGCCACCGCGCTGTCGCTGTCATCATTTTCCAGCAGTAACAGGAATTCGCCGGCGATCAGGTGCGCCAGGGTATCGCCGGGGCGCAGGGTGTCGTGCAGCATCTGCCCGGCGCGCTGGAGAATGGCATCCAGCAGCGCCGGGCCGCCGTTCTCGCCGAGTTCGCGCAGGTTATCGATATTCAGGTACAGCACCGCCATGCGCCGTTCGGCGCCAATGGCGCTGCCCAGGCGTTCGGTGGCCAGGGCGCGGTTGGGCAGGCCAGTGAGGCTGTCGTGCAGGGCGTTGTGGGCCAGCTGCAGTTCGCGTTCGGCGATGCCTTCCTGCATCAGGTTGATGGCCAAAGCCAGCGCCCCCAGCTCGTCGCTACGCTTGAGGGTGACCGGGGTCTGGTAGTCGCCCTGGCCAATGCGCTCGGCGGCCTCGGCCAGCTGCGTGACCGGCTGCGACACGCTGCGTGCCAGCAGCAGCGCGCCCACCAGCGAGGCCATCAAAGCTGCCAGGGCGATATAGACGATGTTGTGATCGAGCGGCGCAAAGGCGCCCATGGCTTCGTCGAGGGGGCTTTGCAGCAGCGCCAGCACCTTGCCGCCGGTTTGGCTGTCGTTGGCCAGCATGAGCGGTTCGTTGAGGTAGTTGCGGCCTTCGTGCACGGTCAGCGACACGCGCCGGCCTTCCTTGTTGCGCAGCATCCAGTCCATCAGGCTGGGGTTCAGTTCCTTGGGCTGGGTGCTCACCAACTGCCCGGCACCGTCGCGGGTTACGGTCAGGAACGACACTTGCAGGTTGGTCAGCGAATGCAGCTCCTGGGCGAAGGCGGCGTCCATGGTGAAGCCCATCACCACCCGGGCGATGGGCAACGGCGCCAGCACCTGGGCTTCCACCAGCAGGTGCGGCAGGCCATCGAGCGGCACCATCAGCATGCTCTGGTTGGCACGGCGGGCGTCGCGCAGGGCCTGGTCGTAGGCGAACGGGGTGCCATCGGCGATGTCATTCGCGGTGCTGGAAATCACCTTGCCGTCCATGCCCAGCACGAACATGTCATTGGCGCCGATACGCGCGCCGTGGTTGAGCAGCGCCGAGCGAATGGTCGCCGAGTCGCCGCTGGCCACCGCATCGCGGAAGCCGAAGTCGGCCGAAAGAATCTGCAAGCCGTCGCGCAAGCGCCGGCCGCGCACGTCCAGCAGGCGCTCGAACACTCGCGTACCCACTTCCAGCTGCTCGGCGGCCTGGCCGCGCACGGCCTCGTTGGTGGCCACTTTGACGGCGAGCGTCAGCGCTGCGACCACGACCAGTAGCAGGAGGATGAGGACGCAGGCGATACGGGCCTGAAAACTACTTTTCAGTTTCACGCACGGCCTTGCCGAAGGCGTCGCCGAAAGCACTCGGCGCAGGGGCGCTCGGTGCGTCGGGATTGAGTGGCTGGAGCGTCATGCTGTAACTCTTTTCCTGGGCCTTGTCGGCCACCACCAGCTCGCCGCCGCTTTGCGTCGCCATGTCAGCGTTTTGCGGGTGCCAGAGGGTGACGTTGTAGTGGCCGGCAGGCAGGTCGGCGAACTTGATCTGGCCCTTGGCGTCGCTGGTGGCGAACCAGGGGTCTTCGGTTACATAAATGTAGCCCAGCATCCAGTCATGGATGTTGCAGCCGAGCACCACGATGCCCGCCTTGTCGAACAGCAGCGGCGCGGTAGGCGTACCTTCGTAGAGGCGCAGCTCGAAGCGCTTGGCGGGCGAGAACGAATAGACCTGGTGGCGAATGTTGTCGCTGTTCGGGAAGGTCACGTTGGTGCCGGTGTGCACGGCCATCACGTGGGGGGCGAATTCCTTGTTGCGCTGGTCCATGTCGGCCTTGGTAGCCAGCGCCGCTTTGCCCGGCGGGCCTTGCAGGGTGAGCACGGCGTCGGCCACGGGCTGGCCCTGCTGGTCGAAGATCTGCGCCTGGAACGGCGCGGCCATGGCCAGCGAAGCGGTCAGGCTCAACAGCAGGCTACTCAGGCCGGTTTGGATCACATTGGGCATTGCAAGGCACCTGGCAACGGTTGAAATACAGCCTGCCATGGCAACGGGAACTCCCTGATGCAGGCAAGAGTAACGATCAGTGACAAATAATTCACGACAAAAATATCAAAAGGCCACCATTCCGATGGAATCGCCGACGATCCCCCGCAAGCCGCGACTTACCTGCTGCCACGCACCTGGGATGGCAGCGCCGCTGTTGTTTAGCGTAGTGGCTTGCGTAAAGGTTATCGTCCGGTTCGGCCAAAGCTGGAGGGTCGGGATTGAAACGAGTGGGACCGTGCCCCATCTAAGCTGCATAGACCATTGCGCAGGTGCCCCATGAGCGACCAGCAGGATTTCCAGGATTCTCCAGCCGATCACCTGGAGTCGGAAGACATCGAACACTCCACCACGTCCAGTACCGAATTGACCTTGCCGGGGCAGAACCTGCCGGACAAGGTCTATGTCATCCCGATCCATAACCGGCCGTTCTTCCCCGCGCAGGTGCTGCCGGTGATCGTCAACGAAGAGCCCTGGGCCGAGACCCTGGACCTGGTGGCCAAGACGCCGCACCACTCGCTGGCGCTGTTCTTCATGGAAACCCCGGCGGAAGACCCACGCCATCTCGACACCTCCGCCCTGCCCCTGTACGGCACCCTGGTGAAAATCCACCACGCCAGCCGCGAAGACGGCAAGCTGCAGTTCGTCGCCCAGGGCCTGTCGCGGGTGCGCATTCGCACCTGGCTCAAGCACCACCGCCCACCCTACCTGGTGGAAGTCGAGTATCCACACCAGCCCAGCGAGCCCACCGACGAGGTGAAGGCCTACGGCATGGCGCTGATCAACGCCATCAAGGAGCTGCTGCCTCTTAACCCGCTGTACAGCGAAGAGCTGAAGAACTACCTCAACCGCTTCAGCCCCAACGACCCGTCGCCGCTCACCGACTTCGCCGCCGCCCTGACCTCCGCCACCGGGCCCGAGCTGCAACAGGTGCTGGACTGCGTGCCGATGCTCAAGCGCATGGAAAAAGTCCTGCCGATGTTGCGCAAGGAGGTCGAGGTCGCGCGGCTGCAGAAAGAGATTTCCGCCGAGGTGAACCGCCAGATCGGCGAGCACCAGCGCGAGTTCTTCCTCAAGGAGCAGCTCAAGGTCATCCAGCAGGAGCTGGGCCTGACCAAGGACGACCGCAGTGCCGACGTCGAGCAGTTCCAGGCGCGGCTGGAAGGCAAGACCCTGTCGCCCCAGGCGCAGAAGCGCATCGACGAAGAAATGAACAAGCTGTCGATCCTCGAGACCGGCTCGCCGGAATATGCCGTGACCCGCAACTACCTGGACTGGGCCACCGCGCTGCCCTGGGGCGTGTACGGCAAGGACAAGCTCGACCTCAAGCACGCCCGCAAGGTGCTCGACCAGCACCACGCCGGGCTCGACGACATCAAGTCGCGCATCCTCGAATTCCTCGCCGTGGGCGCCTACAAAGGTGAGATCAGCGGCTCCATCGTACTGCTGGTGGGCCCGCCGGGCGTCGGCAAGACCAGCGTCGGCAAATCCATCGCCGAGTCGCTGGGGCGGCCGTTCTACCGCTTCAGCGTCGGCGGCATGCGCGACGAGGCCGAGATCAAGGGCCACCGCCGCACTTATATAGGCGCCCAGCCGGGCAAGCTGGTGCAGGCGCTCAAGGACGTGGAAGTAATGAACCCGGTCATCATGCTCGACGAAATCGACAAGATGGGCCAGAGCTACCAGGGCGACCCGGCCTCGGCGCTGCTGGAAACCCTCGATCCGGAGCAGAACGTCGACTTCCTCGACCATTACCTGGACCTGCGCCTGGACCTTTCCAAGGTGCTGTTCGTGTGCACCGCCAACACCCTGGATTCAATCCCGGGGCCGTTGCTGGACCGCATGGAAGTGATTCGCCTGTCGGGCTACATCACCGAAGAAAAGCTGGCCATCGCCAAGCGCCACCTGTGGCCCAAGCAGCTGGAAAAGGCCGGCGTCGACAAGGCCAAGCTGAGCATCAGCGACAGCGCCCTGCGCGCGGTGATCGAGGGTTACGCTCGTGAGGCCGGGGTGCGGCAGCTGGAGAAACAGCTGGGCAAACTGGTGCGCAAGGCCGTGGTGCGGCTGCTGGACGACCCCGCCAGCGTCGTCAAGATCGGCCCCAAGGACCTCGAAGCCTCCCTCGGCATGCCGGTGTTCCGCAGCGAGCAGGTGCTCAGCGGCAAGGGCGTGATCACCGGCCTGGCCTGGACCAGCATGGGCGGCGCCACCTTGCCGATCGAGGCCACGCGCATCCATACCCTGAACCGCGGTTTCAAGCTGACCGGGCAACTGGGCGAGGTGATGAAGGAGTCGGCGGAAATCGCCTACAGCTACGTAAGCTCCAACCTCAAGCAGTTCGGCGGCGAGGCCAAGTTCTTCGACGAAGCCTTCGTGCACCTGCACGTACCCGAGGGCGCCACGCCCAAGGACGGCCCCAGCGCCGGCGTGACCATGGCCAGCGCACTGCTGTCGCTGGCGCGCAACCAGGCGCCGAAGAAAGGCGTGGCCATGACCGGCGAGCTGACTCTCACCGGTCATGTGCTGCCGATCGGCGGCGTGCGCGAGAAAGTCATCGCCGCGCGCCGGCAGAAGATCAACGAACTGATCCTGCCGGAAGCCAACCGCGGCAACTTCGACGAACTGCCCGACTACCTCAAGGCGGGAATGACGGTGCACTTCGCCAAGCGCTTCGCGGATGTCGCCAAGGTGCTGTTCTAAACCCCACGGGGAGGGTTCGCGCCCTCCCCGCTGTCTTCGGTTATGCTGTGCGGCAGTCCACCTCAAAGGAGCCGTCATGACCGCCGCCCGCCTGCTCGTCCCCGCCGGCCTCGCCCTGTTGGCCGCCTGCGCCACCCAGCCGCCGCCCCATAACGTCTCCCTGGCCAAGCAAAGCCAATGCCCGCTCAAGCTCAGCACCGGGCAGAACCTGATCCTCACGCTCCCCAGCAACCCCACCACCGGCTACCGCTGGCTGGTGCAGAACCCCGCGCCCGGTGTGCTGAAAAGCCTGGGGCCGGAGGTTTACAGCAATCCAGAGGATGCCGGCCTGGTGGGCGGCGCCGGGCAGTCGGTGTGGCGGTTCGCGGCGCAGGCGCCTGGCGATGGGCACCTGCTGCTGGTCTATCAGCAGCCGTGGGCGCCCGAGGTCAAGCCGATACAGACGTTCGATTGCGCGTTGTCGGTGAAATAGCCAAAAGCTCGCAGCCAAGGCCGCTCCTACCCCGGCCGTATTCCACCCATCCACTACGTCGCCAATGGGGTCGCAGGTCCGCCGGTCGTACTCCACCCCTTGCCCAGGCTGTGAACGCGGTCCGGGTAGGAGCGGCCTTGGCTGCGAGCTGTTGATGTTACTTCGGGCTACCCTGAACCCCACGCTCATCCACAACCCATGCAGCCCGCAGCCAGTTCCGCTAAAATGCGCCCCCGTTTTACCGACGTGACTGGAACCGCCGTGAGCAAACAACCCGACCGCCTTTTTGCCCAGCCCCTAGCCCAAGTGCCCGACTTCGCCTTCAACGAAGACGTGGTGCGGGTGTTCCCGGACATGATCAAGCGCTCGGTGCCCGGCTACCCGACCATCGTCGAGAACCTCGGCGTGCTGGCCGCCCAGTTCGCGCAGCCCAATACCACGCTGTACGACCTGGGCGCATCGCTGGGGGCGGTCACCCAGGCCCTGCGCCGCCATGTGCGCCACGAAGGCTGCAAGGTGGTGGCGGTGGACAACTCCGCGGCGATGGTGGAACGCTGCCGCGAGTACCTCAACGCCCAGGACTCGATGTTCCAGGAATTGCTGCCGGTCCAGGTGATCGACGGCGACATCCTCGCCCTCGATTTCCAGCCGGCCAGCGTGGTAGCGCTGAATTTCACTTTGCAGTTCATCGCCCCCGACTTGCGCCTGGGCCTGTTGGGCCGCATTCGTGACGCACTGGTGCCGGGCGGGGCGTTGATCCTGTCCGAAAAGCTGCGCTTCGAAGACGCCGCCGAGCACGCCCTGCTCACCGACCTGCACGTGGCCTTCAAGCGCGCCAATGGCTACAGCGAACTGGAAATCGCCCAGAAGCGCAGTGCCATTGAAAACGTCATGAAGCCCGCCAGCCTGGAAGAAAACCGCGAGCTGCTAATAGCCGCCGGCTTCTCCAAGGTGGTGCCCTGGTTCCAATGCCTCAACTTCGCCTCGATGATTGCCCTGCCATGATTGCTTTCGGCCGCTTGCCACGCCACCGGGCAGCCGAGTTCATCAACGAGGCGCCCCGGCACCAAAACCTCAACTTTTCGCCGATGATTGCCCTGCCATGATTGATCTCGCTCCCTTGGTCCGCCGCTTGGCGGGCTCTCCTCTGGCTGAATGGGCGAATAGCCTGCAGGCCCAACTCGACACCAAGATGGACAAGGGCCACGGCGACCTGGAGCGCTGGCAAGGCGCCCTCGACGCGCTGCCAGCCGTGGTGCCCAGCGAGGTCGAACTGCTGGATGCCTTGCGCCTCGATTGCGACTGCGCCGACGAAACCCGCGCGCAAATGCGCCAGGCGCTGATGGGCCTGTCGCCTTGGCGCAAGGGGCCGTTCGAGCTGTTCGGCGTGCACGTCGACACCGAATGGCGCTCGGACTGGAAGTGGTCGCGGGTGGCCCCGCACCTCGACCTGCGCGGCAAACGCGTGCTCGACGTGGGCTGTGGCAATGGCTACTACCAGTGGCGCATGCTTGGTGCAGGTGCCGAGAGCGTGATCGGCATCGACCCCAACTGGCTGTTCTTCTGCCAGTTCCAGGCGGTGCAGCGCTACCTGCCGGAACTGCCGGCCTGGCACCTGCCGTTCGCCTTGGAAGACCTGCCCGCCGGCCTTGAAGGTTTCGACACGGTGTTTTCCATGGGCGTGTTCTACCACCGGCGCTCGCCCATCGAGCACCTGCTGGCGCTCAAGGATTGCCTGGTGAAAGGTGGCGAGCTGGTATTGGAGACCCTGGTGGTCGAAGGCGACGTTCACCAGGTGCTGGTGCCCGAGGACCGCTACGCGCAGATGCGCAACGTGTGGTTCCTGCCCTCGGTGCCGGCCCTGGAGCTGTGGCTGCGGCGCGCCGGGTTCACCGACGTGCAGTGCGTGGACGTGAGCGTGACCACGGTGCAGGAACAGCGCAGCACCGAATGGATGCGCTACCAGTCCCTCAGCGACTTCCTCGACCCCACCGACCACAGCCGCACCGTCGAAGGCCTTCCGGCGCCGATGCGGGCGGTGATCAAGGCGCGCAAGTAAGGCCTCTGGCGATGGTGGCGGTCATACCGCCGCCAAGCTCGCAGCCAAGGCAGCTCCTACCCGGACCGCGTTTACCAGCCGGTATCGAGGCGTGAGTACGGTCCGGGTAGGAGCTGCCTTGGCTGCGAGCTTGGCGTGCTCAGCCGCACCGCACAAAAATCACCTTGCCCAGGACACCGCCATCACCAGCCCATCGATCAGCACCCACCCCGACCGTATTCCACCCCATACTCGGGGCTGTTAATACGATCGGCGGTAGGAGCTGGCGCCAGCCTGCGAGCTTGGCGTGCTCAGCCGCACCGCAGAAACACCACCTTGCTCAGGGTACCGCCATCACCAGCCCATCGATCAGCACCTGCGGGTTACCTTGCGAACACCGCTCCACCCGCCCGCGCACGCCGTAGACCTGCGCCAGGGATTGCGCGGTGATCACCTCGGCCGGCGCGCCGTCGGCCAGCAGGCGGCCGTCCTTGAGCATCAGCACGTGGTCGGTGTGGCGCAGGCTGATATTGATATCGTGCAGCACGATCAAGGTCACCATCTGCCGCTCGCGGGTTACCTGGCGGATCACGTCCATCACGTGGAACTGGAAGTTCAGGTCCAGAGCGCTCAGGGGCTCGTCGAGCAACAACACCTTCGGCTGGCGAATCAAGGCCTGGGCCAGCCCTACCAGCTGCTTCTGGCCGCCCGACAACTCATCCAGAAAGCGCATGGCCAGGGCCTCGATGCCCAATCGCCCGAGCAACTGGTTGGCCACGGCGATATCGTCCGCCGCCGAGGTACTGCCGCTGGCCCGGCGCGCCACCAGCAACGATTCAAACACCCGCAGGTGCACGCTGGCCGGCAGGCTCTGGGGCAAGTACACCACCTGCTCGGCGCGCGCGGCGAAACTGGCGCGCAGCAAATCCTGGCCACCGCATTCGACCACGCCCGTGGCCGTCACCAGCCCGGCCAGGGCCTTGAGCAAGGTCGACTTGCCGCTGCCATTGGGCCCCAGCAACGCCGTGACCTGCCCGGGCTGCAAGGCAGCCACCGACAGCCCGTCGATGATCTGCCGCTGGCCATAGCGCACCTTCAAGCCGGCAATCCGTAAAGCCTCAGGCGCCTGCATCAGTGTCCCCCTTGTCACACAAGACCAGGGGCAAGAGGGCCGGGACTCCAACCATTATCCGCCGCTGGCCATAGCTCATCGCCAGTAACCCTTCAGCCATCTGCATCAGCGCACCCCCTTGCCGCGCAGCACGATGGTGAGGAAAAACGGAATCCCCACCAGCGCCGTGACGATGCCCACCGGAATCAATACGCCGGGAATGATGTTCTTCGACGCCACCGACGCCAGCGACAGGATCAGCGCCCCCGCCAAGGCACTGCCCGGCAGGTAAAAGCGATGGTCTTCGCCAAACAGCAGGCGGGCGATATGCGGGCCCACCAGGCCGATAAAGCCAATGGTGCCGACGAAGGCCACGGCCAGCGCCGACAGCACGCTGACCCGCAGCAGAGTCCCCAGGCGCAGGCGCTTGACGTCAATGCCGAAACTCGCCGCGCGGTCCTCGCCCAAACGCAGCGCGGTGAGCTGCCAGGAACGGCGCAGCGCGCAGGGCAAGGCGATCGCCAGGGCCAAGGCCAACAGCCCGAGCTTGAACCAACTGGCCCGCGCCAGGCTGCCCAGGGTCCAGAACACCAGGGCTTGCAGGGCATCTTCGCTGGCGACGAACTGGATCAACGACACCAGCGCGCCAAAGGTAAAGCCCAAGGCGATGCCGAACAGCACCACCACGCCGGTATCGGCCTTGCGCCAGCGTGCCATCAGGTCCAGCAGCAACGTGGCGATCACCGCGAACACGAAGGCGTTGACCGCCACGACCCACTCGTCGGGCACCCCGGGAATCCCCAGATTGAGGATGATCGCCAGCGCCGCGCCAAAGGCGGCGGCATGGGACACGCCCAAGGTGAAGGGGCTGGCCAGCGGGTTGTTGAGGATGGTCTGCATTTCCGCCCCGGCCAGGCCCAGCGCGGCGCCGACCAGCACCGCCATCAGCGCCTGGGGCAAGCGGATGTTCCACACGATCACTTGCTGGCCCGGGCTCACCGAGGCCTTGTGCAGCAGGGTTTGCCACAGGTCATGCAGGCTCAGGCCGGAAGGCCCGAGGGTGAAGTCCAGCAGTAACGAGGCGCTGATGGCCAGCACGAACAGGCCCAGCAGCAACAGCCGGCGGCGCAGCACCCGGCGGTAGTCGCTGACAGTCGCCAGTTCGGCCACCGGCAGGCCTGGTTCTACGCGGGCGTTCACGAGCCGGGCTTCAGGTCGACCCAGTAGGCACCGCTGATGTCCACTGGCAGGAAGCGTTGCTGCAGTTCGGCGAGGGTCTGGTTGGGATCCAGGTCCTTGAACTGTTCCGGGTAGAACCACTTGGCCATGGCTTCGATGGCGAGGATGTTGTAGGGCGAGTTGTAGAAGTTGTGCCAGATGCCATGCACGCGGCCTTCACGTACGGCGGTCAGGCTGCTGATGCCTTCGCGGGCAATCAGCGGCTGCAGGCTGGCGCGAGCGGTGGCGTCGCTGACACCCGCGCCGGACTTGAGCCCTGGCTCGGTGGAGGCGCTGTCACGGGTACCGCTTACCAGATAGAAGCGCGGGTCGGCGCTGATCAGCTTCTCCAGGTTGATGTCGCCGATCGGCCCGGGCAGCAGCTTGGCGGCGATATTGTTGCCACCGGCGGCCTTGATGAAGTCGCCCATGTTGCCGTTGCCGGAGGTGTGGCAGCAGGCGACGCCGCCCTTGCCGTAGCCGGCGAGCATCTCGATGAACACGCTGGGGCGCTGGCTCTCGGGAATCTTGGCGACCACGTCCTGCACGCGCTTGAGGTGCTGCTGGTAGAAGTCGATATAGGCTTCAGCCTGTTTCTCGCGGTGCAGGGCCTGGCCCAGCAGGCGAATGCTCGGCACGGTGTTCTGCAACGGGTGCTGACGGAAGTCGATGAACACCACCGGCACGCCGGCCTGGTGCAGTTGTTCGACGATGGGGTTCTTGATGCCGGGGCCATGGCCGGCCACGCCGAAGATGGCAATGTCTGGGTGCAGGGCCAGGACTTTCTCCGGGCTGACGCTGGCCTCGGAGGTGGTACCGATGCGCGGCAACTGGTCGATCTGCGGGAATTTCGCCTTATAGGCGGCATAGCCCTGCTTATCGACATTGCTCAGCTCGCCCTGCCAGCCAACGATACGCTTGAACGGGTCTGCGCCTTCAAGCATGGCCACGCTGTACAGCATCCGGCCTTCGCCCAGCAGCACGTGGTCGACCTTGTCGGGAATGTCCACCTTGCGCCCGGCGATGTCGGTGACGGTCAGGGCGAAGGCAGCATGGCTGCAGAGGGTGAAGGTGACAGCGGCCAACAGTGAGGCGGTGTGGCGAACGGCAGGGAAACGCAGGCGCATGGGGACCCCTTTTCAGGTAAGAATGCATAGGTCGCTACGCATTCTAACTGATAAAGCGTCTTGTTTCGCATGAAGAAAGCTACATTGACCCCGTTCTTCATCCCTCTAAACCGCGCTATCGCTGGTAAAGTATTGCCATCCGCAGCGCCATCGACTGCCCTTCGATCTTCAAGGAGACCTTCATGAGCAACCGTCAAAGCGAAATTGCCCAAGCCCTGGGCGTAGTCCCACCCTTTGCCGACGACGCGGCGCTGGTGGCGCAGATCGACCGGCGCAAGGCGTTCATCAAGCAGACCCTGCGCAACGCCGGCCTGAAGGTGCTGGTGCTGGGCATCAGCGGCGGCGTCGACTCGCTGACCGCCGGGCGCCTGGCGCAGCTGTCGGTCGAGGAGCTGCGCGCCGAAACCGGCGACGACGGCTACAGGTTCATTGCCGTGCGCCTGCCCTACAACGTGCAGCACGACGAGTCCGACGCCAGCGACTCGATGAAATTCATCCGCGCCGATGTCGAAGACACCGTCAATATCGCCGGCGCCGTGCTGGGCCTGTCCGAGCAGGTCGCGCACCTGCACGGCCTCACCGACGCCCGCCGCGACTTTGTGGTCGGCAATGCGAAAGCGCGGATTCGCATGGTCGCCCAGTACACCATCGCCAATGCCAACAACGGGTTGGTGATCGGCACCGACCACGCCGCCGAGGCGGTGATGGGCTTTTTCACCAAGTTCGGCGACGGCGCCTGCGACCTGGCCCCCCTGAGCGGGCTGGTGAAAGGCCAGGTGCGGGCCATTGCCGAGTACCTGGGCGCGCCGGCGCATTTGGTCGGCAAAGTGCCTACCGCCGACCTGGAAGAGTTGCGCCCGGGCAAGCCGGACGAAGAGTCCCACGGCGTGACCTACGCGCAGATCGACGCCTTTCTGCACGGGCAACCGCTGGACGAAGAAGCCTACGCGATCATCGTGCGCACCTACGACAACACCCAGCACAAGCGTGAGCAGCCGTTCGTGCCGGCTTGAGGTGAACGAGCCTGTAGTCGCATGGGGGGCACTGAAAAGCTCGCAGGCTTGCGCCAGCTCCTACCCCGACCGTGTTGCCAGCACCCAATATGAATTGGCATTACGGTCGCAACATCGACTGGGACCAATTCATACTCGGAGCTGGCAACACGGTCGCGGTAGGAGCAGCCTTGGCTGCGACCGCGCCGGGCTGCAACTCATACTCGGAGTTGGCAACACGGTCGCGGTAGGAGCGGCCTTGGCTGCGAGCGCGACCGGGCTGCAACTCATACTCGGAGTTGGCAACACGGTCGCGGTAGGAGCGGCCTTGGCTGCGAGCTTGGCGTCCCCGGGAACGCCACCCACACTTGACGGAGAGCGCCCGCTTCAACCATGCGATTGAGTCTCCAAGACTATCAATCCATACGTCCAGCTCAATAGACGCGGCAGGCGCCCGGCGCGGATAATACCGCGCGCCTCGAACAATCGGGGCCCTGGAGATCATCACGTTGTCGCATTCCACCTCGCTTCGCCTGCACCAGTGGCCAGCTCTCGGCCAGTGGCTGGCGTTGATCGTGCTGGCCGGTGCACTCGGCCAGCTGCTTCGCTATTTCGCCATTCCCGCCGGTCAATTCGTCGGCCCCATGCTGGTGGCTATCGCCTTCGGGGTCAGCGGTGCCAGCATTCGCGTACCCAAGCAGGCGTTTCGCCTGGGCCAGGGTTGCGTTGGCCTGCTGGTCGCCCACTCCATGACCCTCGCGGTGCTGTCCGCTGTGGTCCAGTCCTGGCCGGTGATGCTGTTCGCCACGGTGCTCACCGTGTTGCTCAGCGGTGTGGTGGCCCTGCTGATGGTGCGCTACGGCGGCATCGAGGGCAGCACCGCGGCCTGGGGCACTTCTCCCGGGGCAGCGTCGGCGATGGTCGGCATGGCCGAGGAAGACGGCGCCGACGCTCGCGTGGTGGCGACCATGCAGTACGTTCGGGTGGTGCTGGTGGTGATGCTGGGCGCGATCGTCAGCCGCTTGCTGGGCGCCGAGGGCAGCGGGTCCGATGCCCACGCCAGCGCCGTGGTGCTGGAAGGTTCGCACCTGCTGCACCTGGCGTTGAGCCTGGCGGTGATCGCCGTCGGCATGGCCTTGGGTGATCGCGTGCCGGCGGGCGCGCTGTTGATTCCGATCCTGCTGGGCGGCGCCCTGCAGATCGCCGGGCTGCTGCAGATCAAACTGCCCCCTGCCCTGCTGGCCGTGGCCTATGGCGCCATCGGCTGCTACATCGGCCTGCGCTTCGACCGGCCGACCATCGTCTATGTGTGGAAACGCCTGCCAGCGATGATCGCCGGTTCCTTGGTGCTGATCGTGCTGTGCGCGCTGTCGGCCTGGCTGATCGCCGGCATGCTGGGCAAGGACTTTCTCTCGGTGTACCTGGCCACCAGCCCTGGCGGGTTGGACTCGATGGCGATCATCGCGGTGGACACTCACTCCGATATCGGCCTGGTGCTGGCGATGCAGACGCTGCGCTTGTTCGGGGTGATCCTGACCGGGGCGTATCTGGCGCGGTTGATCATCAGGATCACGCAGCGCTAGATGTGTGCGGTAGCGGCTGGCCTCATCGCGGGCATTGCCCGCTCCAACGGGGTTTGTGCGGTAGCGGGGGCCCATCGCGGGCATTGCCCGCTTCGACGGGGCTTGTGCAGAGCCTGTTGGAGCGGGCGATGCCCGCGATGAGGGCGCTCAGCGGGGAGCGGCTGCCAGCATCAACGCTTTCATCTCCGCTACCGCCGCCTTGAAGCCGACGAACAACGCGTGCGCCACCAGGGCGTGGCCGATGTTCAGCTCGTTGATGCCCTTGATCGCCGCCACCGCCTCGACGTTGTGGTAATGCAGGCCGTGACCCGCGTTAACGATCAAGCCCTGCCCCAGGCCGAAAGCCACACCGTCGATGATGCGCTGCAACTCGACCGCGACCTCGCCAGGGGTGGTGGCGTCGGCGTAGCGGCCGGTGTGCAGTTCGATGGCCGGGGCGCCAACGCGACGGGACGCAGCGATCTGGCGCTCGTCGGCATCGATGAACAGCGACACTTCGCTGCCCACGGCGCTCAGGCGCTGCACGGCAGCCTTGATGCGCTCTTCCTGGCCGGCGACGTCGAGGCCGCCTTCGGTGGTCAGCTCCTGGCGGGTTTCCGGCACCAGGCACACGTGGGCCGGGCGCAAGCGTTCGGCGAAGGCGAGCATTTCCTCGGTGACGCCCATCTCGAAGTTCATGCGGGTCTGCAGCACGTCCTTGAGCATCAGCACGTCGCGCTCCTGGATGTGCCGGCGGTCTTCGCGCAGATGCACGGTGATGCCGTCGGCGCCCGCCTCCTCCGCGTCCAGCGCCGCCTTGACCGGGTCCGGGTACCGCGTACCGCGGGCCTGGCGCAGGGTAGCCACGTGGTCGATGTTCACGCCAAGAAGAATTCGGTTGCTGGTGGTCACGGCAGGGCTCCTGAAAAGTGAGGGGCTAAGGATACGTGGTGAGCGGTATGGGGGAAATAGTTGCTGTACCTGTACGGGCCTCATCGCGAGCCCTGCTCGCTCCAACGAGGATCCCCTGTCGGAGCGAGCAGAGCCCCTGATGAGGCCGGTACTGCTGGTGCAAGTACCCTGTTGGAGCGAGCATAGCTCGCGATGAGGCCGGTACGGCTGCTGCAAGTCCCCCTATCGGAGCGAGCAGAGCCCGCGATAAGGCCGGTACCGCTGCTGCAAGTACCCTATCGGAGCGAGCAGAGCCCGCGATAAGGCCGGTACCGCTGCTGCAAGTACCCTGTTGGAGCGAGCATAGCTCGCGATGAGGCCGGTACAGCCACTGCAAGGCCCCTGTTGGAGCGAGCAGAGCTCGCGATGGCGCCCAACCCGCCAGCACATGATTCAGGACTTGCGAAACAACTCGCGGCTGACCAGCGGCCGGCTGCCCAGGTGCGGGGCCAGGGCCTGGCGCATCAGGCGCTTGGCGGCCAGCAGGGCGGCGGGGGTCGACCAGTCGGCTTCGGCCATGGCCAGCAGGTCGGTGCCGTTGAACAAGCCGGGCTGCACTAGCCAAACACGTTCGAGCCCGGCGTCGGCCTTCAGCCGATACAGGCCATCGGCCGCTACCCGTTCTTCGTTGACATCGGTATTCAGCGAGAAACCATAGCCCAGGTCGTCCAGCAACCGCCATTCGAACGACCGCAGCAGCGGTTCCAGCGGGCGGCCGGCGGCCAAGGCCTGCAAGGTCGCAGCGTAATGGTCGAACACGGCGGGATGGGGATCTTCGGCGGGCAGCAGGCGAATCAGCAGCTCGTTGAGGTACAGCCCGCTGAACAACGCATCACCGACCATCCAGGCGGCCACGCCGCTGGCTTCCAGGCGGTTGACGTTCTTCAGCTCGCCACGGCCGCGAAACTCCACTTCCAGCGGCACGAACGGCCGCGCCAGGCTGCCGGCCTTGCCGCGCGCGCTGCGCAACACCGCGCGCAGCCGCCCCTGTGGCGTGAGAAAATCCACCAGGGCGCTGTTCTCGCGGTAGGCGCGGCTATGCAGGACGTAGGCGGGTTGCGCCTCTGGGGCGTTGGACATGATAGAGGCGCCGGATGAAAGCCATTAACGTTCCTGCGGCCCTACGCGGTCGGGGTAGGAGCGGGCTTGCCTGCGAGCTTGGCGTCGGCACAACCGCCAAAAAACTTGTAGACAAGCCCGCTCCTACCCCGACCGTGCAAGCCTGGAGGAGCGAGGTACGAATCAAACCTGGTCGTTATACCCCAACGAGCGCAGTGCGCGCTCGTCGTCGGACCAGCCGCCCTTGACCTTGACCCACAGGTTGAGCATGACCTTGGAGTCGAACAGCAGCTCCATGTCCTTGCGCGCTTCGCTGCCGATGCGCTTGATACGCTCACCCTTGTCGCCAATGATGATCTTCTTCTGGCCGTCACGCTCCACCAGAATCAGGGCATGGATGTGCAACGTCTTGCCCTGCTGCTTGAATTCCTCGATCTCGACCGTGATCTGGTAAGGCAACTCGGCCCCCAGTTGGCGCATGATTTTCTCGCGCACCAGTTCAGCGGCGAGGAAACGGCTGCTGCGGTCGGTGATCTGGTCTTCCGGGAAGAAGTGCTCGTTCTCCGGCAGGTGCTTGGCGATCAAGGCTTCCAGCGCTTCGAGGTTGTGCCCGTGCTGCGCCGAGATTGGTACGATTTCGGCCTTTGGCAACTGTTCCTGCAACCAGGACAGGTGCGGCATCAGGTCGGCCTTGTCTTCGATGCGGTCGGTCTTGTTCAGCGCGACGATTACCGGGCCTTCGACGTACTGGATGCGCTCCAGCACCATCTGGTCTTCGTCGGTCCAGCGAGTGCGGTCGACCACGAAAATCACCACGTCGACGTCCTTGAGGGCGGCCGAGGCGGTCTTGTTCATGTAGCGGTTCAGGGCCTTTTCGTTGGCCTTGTGCATACCCGGGGTGTCGACGTAGATCGCCTGGATATCGCCCTCGGTCTTGATCCCCAGCATGTTGTGGCGGGTGGTCTGCGGCTTGCGCGAGGTGATCGCCAGCTTTTGTCCGAGGATATGGTTGAGCAACGTCGATTTGCCGACGTTGGGGCGGCCGACGATGGCCACATAGCCACAGCGGCTCGAAGTTGTATCAGTCATTACCATTCTCCACGCCCAGGGCGATCAATGCGGCGGCGGCTGCCACCTGCTCGGCGATGCGCCGGCTCACGCCCTGCCCACGGCTTTTTTCATTCAACAGCAGCACTTCGCATTCAACGAAGAATACGCGGCAATGGGGGTCGCCCTGGATATCCACCACCTCGTAGCGCGGCAGTTCGCAACCACGGGACTGCAGGAACTCCTGCAGGCGGGTTTTCGGATCCTTGTTGGTATCGACCAGGGTCAGGGTCTCGAACTCGCCCGCCAGCCAGGCCAGTACGCGCTCGCGGGCGGCGTCCATGCCGGCGTCCAGGTAGATGGCGCCGATCAGCGCCTCCAGGGCGTCGGCCAGGATCGACTCGCGGCGGAAACCGCCACTCTTGAGTTCACCCGAACCCAGGCGCAGGTACTCGCCCAGGCCGAAACCGCGGGCCAGCAGGGCCAAGGTCTCGCCCTTGACCAGGCGGGCGCGCAAGCGCGACAGCTGGCCTTCGCGGGCCTGGGGGAAACGCTCGAACAGCGCCTCGCCAGCGACGAAGTTGAGAATGGCATCGCCCAGGAACTCCAGGCGTTCGTTGTTGCGCCCCGCAAAGCTGCGGTGCGTCAGGGCCAGCACCATCAGGTCCTGGTCTTTGAAGGTGTAGCCGAGCTGACGCTCGAGACGGCTCAATGAAACGCTCACGGTTTACCCACGTTGAATTCGTGGTCGAACTTCACCACGATATCGAGATTACCGATCAGTGGATCACGCTGTTCATACTGCAGGTGGGCACTCAGCCCGCCTGCCGATTCACGCACGGTTAATGCCTTGTTCAAATCCACTTCCCGGATACTGTTGACTTGCATGTCCCTGCGAACACGCGAGAATAAATCGTCGGTCGTCTGTACCGACTTGTCGGCCAAGGCCGTTTCGATACTCTTTTTCACTGCCCAGTAGTCAGTGTAGTGCGGCACGATCTTCAGCCCGGCACTGACCACGAACCCCAGGATCACCAAGGCCAGCAACCACCCGGCGAACGACAGACCCCTTTGCGAACGAACGGCATTCATGGCTAATACTCGTCAGAAGGTCGTGGCACAAAACGCAATCGGCGCCGTCGAGGACAGCGCCGCTGGTGTTACTTGATCAGGCCCACTCGCGAGAACGTCGGCAAGTGGCTCAACTTAGGCTCCGGCCAGCTCATCCACACGGCGAAGGCCTTGCCGACGATGTTGCGGTCCGGGACCATGCCCAGCTCGTCCTTGGGAATGTTCGGATCATCCCAGTAACGGCTGTCGTTGGAGTTGTCGCGGTTGTCGCCCATCATGAAGTAGTGCCCTTCGGGTACTGTCCACTGGCTTTCCGGCGGCATGTTGTAGCGGGTCATTTCCTGACGAATCAGGTGTTCCGCCTTGCCCAACTGCTCGCGGTACAACTGCGCGCTACCCAGGGTGCCGGGCTCGGTGCCCACCAGCTCTTCGCTGACCAACTGGTCGTTGATGTAGAGCTGCTTCTCCTTGGTATAGCGGATCTTGTCGCCCGGCACACCTACGACACGCTTGATGTAGTTCACATCAGGGTCGCTGGGGTAGCGGAAAACCATCACGTCGCCGCGCTGCGGGTCGCCGATCGGGATCACCTTCTTGTCGATCACCGGCAGGCGAATGCCGTAGGAGAACTTGTTGACGAGGATGAAATCCCCTACTTCCAGGGTCGGGCGCATGGAGCCGGAAGGAATCTGGAAAGGTTCGACCAGAAACGAGCGCAGCACCAACACGATGAACAGTACCGGAAAGAACGACTTGCCATACTCGACGAGCAAGGGTTCCTTGTTCAGCTGCTCGACCACCGACACTTCAGGCTCGCTGACGCTACCCTGGTAGTTGGCAATCGCCGAACGCCGACGCGGCGCCAGGAAGATCAGATCGAGCAACCCCAGCACGCCGCAAACTGCTACAGCAATAACCAACAACAGCGGGAAATTTAGAGACATAGGACCTGACTATTCCAACCTGAGCACAGCGAGGAAGGCTTCCTGTGGAATTTCCACGTTGCCGACCTGCTTCATGCGTTTCTTACCGGCCTTCTGTTTCTCGAGCAGCTTGCGCTTACGGCTCACGTCGCCGCCGTAGCATTTAGCCAGTACGTTTTTTCTGAGTGCCTTGACGGTTGTCCGCGCGACGACCTGGCCACCGATGGCAGCCTGGATGGCGACGTCGAACATCTGCCGAGGAATCAGCTCTTTCATCTTCTCGGTCAAGGCGCGCCCTTTGTAGTGCGCGTTGTCCTTGTGCACGATCAACGCCAGGGCATCGACCTTGTCACCGTTGATCAGCACATCGAGCTTGACCAGGTTGGCCGACTGATAGCGATCGAAATGATAGTCGAGCGATGCATAACCGCGACTGGTGGATTTCAACCGGTCGAAGAAGTCCAGTACCACTTCGTTCATCGGCAGGTCGTAGCGCACTTGCACCTGGCTGCCGAGGAACTGCATGTCGCGCTGGACGCCGCGCTTTTCAATGCACAGGGTAATGACGTTGCCCAGGTGTTCCTGAGGCACAAGAATAGTCGCAGAGACGATAGGCTCGCGGAAGTCTTCGACAGATGAAATATCCGGCAGCTTCGACGGGTTGTCGACGTAGATGGTTTCACCGGTTTTCAACACGACTTCGAAGATTACGCTCGGCGCCGTGGTGATCAGGTCCAGGTCGTACTCGCGCTCCAGGCGCTCCTGGATGATTTCCATGTGCAACATGCCGAGGAAGCCGCAACGGAAGCCGAAGCCCAGGGCGTCGGAGCTTTCCGGCGCGTACTGCAACGACGAGTCGTTGAGGGTGAGCTTCTGCAGGGCGTCGCGGAAGTCTTCGAAGTCGTCGGAGCTGACCGGGAACAGGCCAGCGTACACCTGCGGCTGAATGCGCTTGAAGCCGGGCAGCACGTCGACGTCGGGGGTATTGCTGAGGGTCAGGGTATCCCCTACCGGCGCGCCGTGGATGTCCTTGATGCTACCGATGATGAAGCCCACTTCACCGGCCTTGAGGTCGGCGGTGGCGGTGTGTTTCGGGGTGAAGACGCCGACGCTGTCGACCAGGTGCACCTTGCCGGTGGACTTGACCAGAATCTTGTCGCCCTTCTTGACGCGGCCCTGGCGCACGCGCACCAGCGAGACCACGCCCAGGTAGTTGTCGAACCAGGAGTCGATGATCAGCGCCTGCAGGGGCGCGTCGATCTCGCCGGTCGGCGCGGGAATGGTTTGCACCAGCCGCTCGAGCACCTCGAGCACGCCCATGCCGCTTTTGGCGCTGCAGGCCACGGCGTCGGTGGCGTCGATGCCGATGATCTTCTCGATCTCGTCCTTGACGCGGTCCGGGTCGGCCTGGGGCAGGTCCATCTTGTTGAGCACGGGCATGACTTCCAGGCCCTGCTCGATGGCGGTGTAGCAGTTGGCTACCGATTGCGCCTCGACGCCCTGGCCAGCATCCACCACCAGCAGCGCGCCTTCGCAGGCGGCCAGCGAGCGGCTGACTTCATAGGTGAAGTCGACGTGGCCGGGGGTGTCGATGAAGTTCAGCTGGTAGGTTTTACCGTCCTGCGCCTTGTAGTGCAGGGTGACGCTGTGCGCCTTGATGGTGATACCGCGTTCGCGTTCCAGGTCCATGGAGTCCAGGACCTGGGCTTCCATTTCGCGATCGGCGAGACCGCCGCACATCTGAATGAACCGGTCGGCGAGTGTCGACTTGCCATGGTCAATGTGGGCGATGATGGAGAAATTGCGGATATGACTCAAATCACTCACGGGTCAACACTCGAAAAAATAAGGCTGCGGGCCGAACGCCCAACGAAAAATAGCCGGGAATTGTACCTGATTTCCAAAGCCGTGTGGGATAAGGGATCTGTACGGGAACGTTACGACACGAACCTGACCGTTTCAGGGGGCGACGCTCGCGAGCGGTTGGCGGCCTGGGGCCGCCATCGCGGGCATCGCCCGCTCCAACAAGGACTGAGGGCGACCCGTGGGCCGCCCTCTGTCTCCTGCAAACTAACCGATCATTCAGCGAGCTTGAAGGTAATGAAGCTCGCACGGCCGTCGCGCAGTACGCGCATCGACACCGAACGGTTCTTCGGCAACGCCTTGGCGATATCGGCGAACTGCTTGGCCGAGGTCAGGGCGGTGTTGTTCAGGTGGGTGATGACGTCGCCCGGTTGCAGGCCGATCATCGCCGCCGGGCCATCGTCGACGTCCTTGACCAGCACGCCGCTCTGCAGCTGCAGCTCTTTTTTCTGATCGGCGGTCAGGTCACCGACGGTCACGCCAAGGCGGTTGCTGTCGGTATCGGCGGAACCCTGGGCGTCGCCGTTCATGTCCGGGTCATCGGTCGGCATCGCGCCCACGGTCACGTCGACGGTGCGGTGCTTGCCCTCGCGAACCACGTCCAGGCTGGCCTTGGCGCCGGCCTTGAGGCCACCCACCAGGTGCGGCAGGTCGGCGGACATATCGATTGGCTGGCCGTTCATGCTCAGAATCACGTCACCCACTTGCAGGCCAGCCTTGGCGGCCGGGCCGTCAGGCATGATCTGCGCCACCAGGGCACCGGCAGGCTTGTCCAGGCCGAAGGACTCGGCGAGGTCCTTGTTGACCTCCTGGATCACCACGCCCAGCCAGCCGCGGTTGACCTTGCCGTCTTTCTTCAACTGGTTGGAAACATCCAGCGCCACGTCGATCGGGATGGCGAACGAGAGGCCCATGAAGCCGCCGGAGCGGGTGAAGATCTGCGAGTTGATACCCACCACTTCGCCGGCCATGTTCAACAGCGGGCCACCGGAATTGCCCGGGTTGATGGCCACGTCGGTCTGGATGAACGGCACGTAGGCATCGTTGGGCAAGGTACGGCCCTTAGCGCTGACGATACCCTTGGTGACCGAGTGGTCGAAGCCGAACGGCGAGCCGATGGCCAGCACCCACTCACCCACTTTCAGTTTGTCGGAGTCTCCCAGTTTCAGGGTCGGCAAGTTCTTGCCGTCGATTTTCAGCAGGGCCACGTCGCTGCGCGGGTCGGTGCCCACCAGCTTGGCTTTCAGCTCGCTGCGGTCGGCCAGGCGGACGATGATGGAGTCGGCATCGGCGATCACGTGGTTGTTGGTGAGTACGTAGCCATCGGGCGAGATGATGAAACCCGAGCCCAGGGACTGCGCTTCACGCTGGCGGTCGCCGCGGGGCGATTTCTGCCCCTTGGGCATGTTGCGCTCAAAGAAGTCGCGGAACATCGGCGGCAGGTTCTGCAGGTCAGGCATATCGGCGCTGGCGACCTTGCTGTCCATCTTCTGCGTGGTACTGATGTTGACCACCGCCGGTGAGGCCTGCTCGACCAGGGTGGTGAAGTCAGGCAAGGCTTCCGCTTGCACGGCCGCGATCTGGCCGAGCATCAGCACCGCCGCGCAAATGGAAAGGTAGGATTTGAAACGTGGTATCGACATACGGCTCCCGTTTACAGCACGCCGAAGAGGCAGCGCCGTTTCGCAACATGTTCAATGTTCAGCTGAGCTATAAGAAATATCAGATGCTTTTGCAACCGAGGACTGTGAACTTTCATCTTGCCAAAGCAAGCATGAAAACTCTGTCAACGTGCGAGCGAGAGCCTTGCCGATGCCAGCAGGCAGCAGCGGCAAGGGGCGCTTACTTCTGGGCCTGTGCATCCTGCGGGCGCATCGACAGGGCGATACGCTCGGCGGTGCCGATGGGAATTTCACCTACCACGGTGACCATCACATCGCCCTTGGGCGTGCTCAGGCGCCGCGACACGGCGGCAGTCGGGCCCAGCTGGGTGCGGGCGTCGGTGGCCTTGTCGCCGTTGAGCGGCTCAAGGAAGATCGAAAACCGTGCCAGGCCATCGTCGTACATCAGGCTGCTGACCGTGGTCTTGCTGTCGGGGTCTTTGCGGATGGCGCTGCTGGCCAGTTCGAAGCCCGGCGGCAGCCAGTCGGAACGCCAACCAATAGGCCCGGAAGGGTCTTTGGCGGCGACTACTGGAGACACGGCGTTACAATTGTTACTGGCCGCCATCTCGGTATCGGAAGGCGCTTGGGGGTCGAAGCGGGTGAACTGGAAGCGCTCCAGCAACTGGCCCTTGTCGTTCAGCAGCAACGACTTGAGCAGCAAACCGGTGTCGCGATCCAGATGCAGCTCGAAACCGTAGCGGTATTGATCCTTGGGCGTCATGGTGACGATCACCGCCGGCCGACCGGCCACGCGAGATTCCCCGGCGACCGCCAGGTCATACCAGGACATCAACTTGAGGGGATCGAGGGCTCGGGGCGCGGCGGGTGCCGCACTTACGCCAGGAACCAGCGTACCGCTGACGCATTGGGTCTGCCCATTCGCACGCACGACTTCCTGGGCCGAGCCATCGAGCTGCAACAACCGCTCGGTGACTTTGCCGGCCTGGGCGCGATGCCAGATGTCGTGGGTGGAAAAGCTGCCGCTGCGCTCGTAAACGAAGGTACCCTGGAAGCTCTGCTGCTGCTCGGCTTGCGCCAGGCGGTTAAGCCATTGTGGAGCGTCCGTGGCCGCGAAGGCCGGGACGCTCAGGCAACCACCGAGCACTAGCGGTAGAAGGGTTGAGCAGCGCATGAAGCTCCTTAATTAACGGTTTTCCAGACTCGCGGCGCGAGCGTACGGCAGCGCGCTGTCGGTGCCTTTCACGGCAGCCTCTTGAGCGTGCTGGCGCAGGTAACCCGGCAAACGCTTGTCTTGCCAGCCTGCCTGGTTCTGCAGAACGCCGTTGGCCATCGGCCCGGTGCTCGGCTGATCGCTGCTTTCGGTGTAGCCAGCCAATACCGCAGGGCCTTGGACCTGAGGCACGGATGGACCCGATTGCACCGGCTGCTGTTGCGCCAGTTGCGCACCCGTCACTTCGTCGTGGTTGTACAGGCGTACACCTGCCAACACGGCTACGGTGACCGAAGCGGCTACCGCCAGGCGACCCAGGCTGCGCCAGGCACGTGGCTTGGACTGGGCCGGGACGGCTTCGTCAGCCAGCGCGGCGGACACGGCGGCCGCCAGATCCAGTTTCGGATCGAGCAGGTCCTTGTGCATCACCGCACGGGCAATCTGATAGCGCGACCAGGTAGCACGGGTTTCGGCATCGTCAAGGGCAGTCAATACCCGACGTAATTCCAGTTCGTCCGCTTCGTTATCCATCACTGCGGACAGCGATTCCTGCAGGGCTTCACGACTCATGGCGGTTCCTCTCTTGGCTATCGCCGCTGTCTCAGGATTCCTGCAACAACGGCTGCAGGGCTTTATCGATGGCTTCCCGAGCTCGGAAAATCCGAGAGCGAACGGTACCCACCGGACACTGCATGACGCTCGCAATGTCTTCATAACTCAGACCATCGAATTCACGTAAAGTTAAGGCCGTACGCAAATCTTCTGGCAATTGCTGGATGGTCCTGTGGACCGTCCCCTCGATTTCGTCCCGCAGCAGTGCCCGCTCAGGAGACTCGAGGTCCTTGAGACCGTGATCACCGTCGTAGAACTCTGCGTCTTCCGAACTTACGTCGCTGTCTGGCGGCCGGCGGCCGCGGGACACCAGGTAGTTCTTCGCCGTGTTGATGGCGATGCGGTACAGCCAAGTATAAAAGGCACTGTCACCGCGGAAATTGCCAAGTGCCCGGTACGCTTTGATAAACGCTTCCTGCGCTACGTCCTGGGCCTCATGAGTGTCGTGCACGAAACGCACGATCAAACCGAGAATCTTGTGCTGGTATTTGAGCACTAGCAGATCGAAAGCTCGCCGGTCGCCACGCTGTACGCGCTCGACCAGTTGCTGATCCTCTTCCTGGGTTAGCATGCACACTCCTCAGTGAACGTGAAGGAGCATCGCAAAAGGCATCGTTCAGGCTTGCAAACATAGACTCGGGCTTTTCGCAAAAGTTCTCCCCTCCAAGCAAGTTTCCTGCAGAACATCAGGGTGCTGCACGAAAAACGCAGCGCGGACAATGCCGGCTGCGTCGATAATCTTGTCGTCCTGACCTGAAGTGATTCGCAAACGCAAAAACACCACCGGCCCGACGCTGTCCTTTTATAGGCAACCCTTTATGGATTCGGCGCCTATGGAGAAAGTTCCCCTTGATTTCGCACCTGCGGTGCAATATCAGCTGGCTATTGTGCCGCTCCCCCTGCCTATATACTAGGGGCCTGGTTCCAGGGCATGCCAATTGCTGCCCCGTTTCGGGCCGCCGCTGCCCTGGCCGCACCACAGGCCACCCCGGCGCCCACCCGTCAGTCGCCATTGTGGAATGATAATAATGACTCAACAGTTCCAACACGATGTTCTGGTGATCGGCAGCGGCGCCGCCGGCTTGAGCCTCGCGCTCAACCTGCCGGAGCACCTGCGGGTCGCGGTCTTGAGCAAGGGCAACCTGCACAACGGCTCGACCTTCTGGGCCCAGGGCGGCGTGGCCGCGGTGCTGGACGACACCGACACGGTGCAGTCCCACGTCGAAGACACCCTCAATGCCGGCGGCGGCCTGTGCCGCGAAGAGGCGGTGCGCTTCACCGTCGAGCACAGCCGCGAGGCCATCCAGTGGCTGATCGAGCAAGGCGTGCCCTTCACCCGCGACGACAGCGGCGAGGCCGATGACGGCCACTTCGAATACCACCTGACCCGCGAGGGCGGCCACAGCCACCGGCGCATCATCCATGCCGCCGACGCCACCGGCGCCGCGATCTTCAACACCTTGCTGGAGCAGGCGCGCAAACGCCCGAACATCGAGCTGCTGGAGCAGCGCGTAGCAGTCGACCTGATCACCGAGAAACGCCTGGGCCTGGCGGGCGACCGCTGCCTGGGCGCCTACGTGCTCGACCGTGGCACGGGCGAAGTCGACACCTTCGGCGCGCGCTTCACCATCGTCGCCACCGGCGGCGCGGCCAAGGTCTACCTCTATACCAGCAACCCGGATAGCGCCTGCGGTGATGGCATCGCCATGGCCTGGCGCGCCGGCTGCCGGGTGGCCAACCTGGAATTCAACCAGTTCCACCCCACCTGCCTGTACCACCCCCAGGCCAAGAGCTTCCTGGTGACCGAGGCCCTGCGCGGCGAAGGCGCGGTGCTCAAGCTGCCCAACGGCGAGCGCTTCATGCCGCGCTTCGACCCGCGCGCCGAGCTCGCCCCCCGGGACATCGTCGCCCGCGCCATCGACCACGAGATGAAACGCCTGGGCGTGGATTGCGTGTACCTGGACATCAGCCACAAGCCGGCCGAGTTCATCAAGGCGCACTTCCCCACCGTGTACGAACGCTGCCTGACCTTCGGCATCGACATCACCCGCCAGCCGATCCCGGTGGTTCCCGCCGCCCACTACACCTGTGGCGGGGTGGTCATCGACCAGCGCGGCCGCACCGACGTGCCCGGCCTGTACGCCATCGGCGAAACCAGCTTCACCGGCCTGCATGGCGCCAACCGCATGGCCAGCAACTCGCTGCTGGAGTGCTTCGTGTACGGCCGCTCGGCCGCGGCCGACATCATCGAGCAACTGCCGCGCACGCCCATGCCGGAACAACTGCCCAACTGGGATGCCAGCCAGGTCACCGACTCCGACGAAGACGTGATCATCGCCCACAACTGGGACGAGCTGCGGCGCTTCATGTGGGACTACGTGGGCATCGTGCGCACCACCAAGCGCCTGCAACGGGCCCAGCACCGGGTGCGCCTGCTGCTGGACGAAATCGACGAGTTCTACAGCAACTATAAAGTCAGCCGCGACCTGATCGAACTGAGGAACCTGGCCCAGGTGGCCGAACTGATGATTCGCTCGGCCATGGCGCGCAAGGAATCGCGAGGGCTGCATTACACCCTGGATTATCCGCAGCTGCTGGACGAGGCCAAGGACACGATTCTGGTGCCCTAACGGCGCCCCGTTAAGCTGCCCACCGCCGCCCAGCGCCGGCGGCTGAACTTGAGCCGTACCCGCAAGCGCCGATGTTCGTCGGCAGGCATGGCGTCGCCCGGCACGCACACGGCCCGGGTAAACCATTGCCCGGGCCGCCGGTAACGCAGGATCACCAAACCTGGCAGCGCGATGCTGTCCGGGCGAAGTTGCACCGCCGCCCAACCCTGGCGACGGCTGAACAGCTGCCAGCCCTGGCGCTCACGGCGCAGGCCGGTAATCGAATCCGGATGGCTCAACAACACCCGGCGCGGCAGCACCCAGCCGGCATGCAGCAGGCACGCCAACACGCCCAAGGCGCGCCAGCCAGCCGGTATTTCCAATAACAGAAACGCGCTCAACCCCAGCAGATGCGCTGCCAGGCAGGCTGCCAACAAGCGCCCCGAGGGGCGCCAGCGGCATTCGAAGCTGTCACTTGGGCTGGACACGGTCCAGGATCATGCGAACCATGCGCTGCAGTTCAGGGTCTTCGGACTCGTTGCGTTCCATGAACCAGCCGAACATGTCCTGGTCTTCGCACTCGAGCAGCTTGCGGTAGCAGTCGCGGTCGGCGTCGTTGAGGTGGGGATAGACTTCTTTCACGAAAGGCACCAGCAACACATCCAGCTCCAGCATGCCGCGACGGCTGTGCCAGTAGAGCCGGTTGAGTTCAATATCCTCGACCATGGAGGTCTCCTCACAAGGGCCGCCACAACGGGGCCACATCAAAATAGGCGGCCAGTATACAGGCGCGAGACCGGCGCGGCATCCGCGACCAAGGGTGTAAGGTTACCGAACGTGAGTGTGGCAGCCTGCCGCAAGGTCGCTACCCATTTGCACTGGCGCGCACTATCATGGACGCCAGTCTCACTCCACTGCGAAGACCCATGGCCGATTCTGCTTTTTTCAGCGTACTGTCCCACGAGGGCGTTCTTGCCGTACGTGGCTCCGACGCCAGCAAGTTCCTGCAAGGTCAACTGACCTGCAACCTCAATTACCTCGACCAGGCCCACGCCAGCCTCGGCGCGCGCTGCACGCAAAAGGGCCGCATGCAGTCCAGCTTCCGCATCCTGCTGCAGGGCGACGGCTGCCTGCTGGCGATGGTCAGCGAGCTGATCGAGCCGCAACTGGCCGACCTGAAGAAGTACGCGGTGTTCTCCAAGTCCAAGCTCACCGACGAAAGCGCCGCCTGGGTGCGCTTCGGCCTCCGGCAGGCCGATGCCCTGTTGGACGACTTGGGCCTGCCACTGGGCGCCGAGACTCACGACATGGCCCGCCATGAAGCCCTGCTGGCCGTGCGCGTGTCGCCCGGCCGCGCCGAGCTCTGGGTGCCGGCTGAACAGGCCGCCGAGGTGCAGGCCAGACTGGCCGCGCAGCTGCCGGAAGCGCCGCTCGACGCCTGGCTGCTGGGCCAGGTGCAGGCCGGTATCGGCCAGGTGATGGCACAGACCCGCGAGCTGTTCATCCCGCAGATGCTCAACCTGCAGGCCGTGGGCGGCGTAAGCTTCAAGAAAGGCTGCTACACCGGCCAGGAGATCGTCGCGCGCATGCAGTACCTGGGCAAGCTCAAGCGCCGGCTGTACCGCGTGGCACTGGCCGCCGGCAGCCTGCCGGAACCCGGTACGCCCCTGTTCGCGCCATCCCATAACAGCGCCATTGGCGAAGTGGTGCTGGGTGCGCCGGCCGAACAGGGCTTCGAACTGCTGGCCGTGCTGCAAGCCGATGCTGTGGAAGGCGGCGAGATTCATGTCGGTGATGCCCAGGGGCCGCTACTGAGCCTGCTCAGCCTGCCGTATGAACTGGACCGCGACCGCGAGATCCAACGCTGAGCCGCGCCCCAGGGCGCGCCCTCCCCTTTCGAGTACCGAGATGACCAATCTGGCGGATACCGTTCAAAAGGACTTGCTGGCAGCCATCGACAGGGACGACCTGATGCTGCCGACGCTGCCGGAGGTGGCCCTGCAGATTCGCGAAGCCGCCGAAGACCGCGACATCAATGCCAATGCCTTGAGCAAGGTCATCGGCCGCGACATCGCCTTGTCGGCGCGCTTGATCAAGGTGGTCAACAGCCCCTTGCTGCGCGGTTCCAGCGAAGTCACGGCACTGAATACCGCCATCACTCGGCTGGGCGTCAACTACAGCTGCAACCTGGCCATCGGCCTGGTCATGGAACAGATCTTCAACGCCCGCTCCGCCGTGGTGGAGCAGAAAATGCGCGAAGTCTGGAGCCACAGCATGCAAGTCGCCGGCATCGCCTACGAGCTCTGCCGCCAGAGCCCCAAGGGCCTCAAGCCCGACCAGGCGGCCCTGGCCGGAATGATTCACCAGATCGGCGCACTGCCCATCCTGATCTACGCCGAAGAGCACAACGAACTGCTCTCCGACCCGATCTGCCTCAACCATGTAATCGACAGCATTCACCCGCTGCTGGGCGAGCACATTCTCAAGAAATGGGATTTCCCGGCAGCCTTGGCCTCGGTGCCCGGCGACTGCCTGAAGTTGCATCGCGAGCCGGGCCCGGCCGATTACGCCGATGTGGTGCAGATCGCCAGCCTGCTCAACCAGCCGAACCGCGCGGGCGGCTCGGTGGGTGGCCTGGAGGCCTGGGAGCGTCTGGGCCTGGGCGATCGGCCGCCGCTGGACCGCGATGAACTGGACAGCGCGCGGCAGCTGCTGGCCTCGTAACCCTGTTAACGCTGCGGGAAACTCACACGCACCTTCAGCCCACTCGCTTCGCCGTCGTGCAGGCTGATGCGGGCCAGGTGCGCGGTGCAGATTTCACCGACGATGGCCAGGCCCAGCCCCGTGCCCGCTCCCTGGACATTGCGCCGGTAGAAGCGCTCGAACACCCGTTCGCGCTCGGCCTCGGGAATCCCTGGGCCATCGTCTTCCACTTCCAGCACGCCCGGCGCCAGCACTCGCAGAATCACGTTGCCACGGGTGTGGGCCAGGGCGTTGTCCACCAGGTTGCTGAGCAGCTCGTGCAGCAGCGTCGGCTCGCCCTGCACCCAGACCGGCTCATCGGCCTCGAGCGCCAGCGCCACGCCGCGAGCATGGGCCAGCGGCGCCATGGCCATGCCCAGTTCGCGGGCCAGCTGGGTGAGGTCGAGGCGTTGCGCGCCGCCCTCGGCGATCGCCCGCGCGCCGTTCTCGACCCGCGCCAGCGACAGCAGCTGGTTGGCCAGGTGGGTCAGGCGATCGGTGCCCTGGCCCGCCGCTTCTAGGGTTTCGCGCCACAGCTCGGGCTGGTTGCCGCGCAGGCCCAGCTCCACCCGCGCCTTGAGTGCCGCCAGCGGCGTGCGCAGCTCATGGGCGGCATCGGCGATGAACTGCGCTTGGCGCTCGAACTGCGCCCGCAAGCGTTCGGTGAAATGGTTGAGGGCCTGCACCAGCGGGCGCAATTCACGCTGCACCTCCACTTCCGGCAGCGGCCGCAAGTCGTCGGGTTCGCGCTCCTGTACGGCCCGGCGCAGGCGCTCCAGGGGCTGCAACGCCGCGCTCACGGTAAACCACACCAGCACCAGCGCGCCGAGGCCGAGCATGCCCAGGCGCAGCAAGGTGTCGGCCATCAGGCTGCGCGCCATGGTCTCCCGAGCTTCGTCGGTTTCCGCCACGCGCACTTCGGCCATGCCGGTCATGCCCGGCTCAACCACTGCCTTGAGCAAGCTCACCACGCGCACGTTCTGGCCCTGGTAGCGGGCGTTGTAGAAGCTCGCCAGGGCCGGGTAATCGTCGGTGCGCAAGGTGCCCGGCGGCGGCCCGGGCAGCTCTTCATAACCGGAGATGAGCTTCTTGTCGATATCGATGACCTGGTAATAGATATGCCCGGCGCTGTCGTACTCGAACGGGTCGAGGGCCAGGTAGGGCACGTCGGCGCTCAGGCTGCCATCGCGCTCCGAGAGCCCCGCGGCGATGGTCCGCGCCGAGGCCAGCAAGGTGCGGTCGTAGGCCGTGTCGGCCGCCTCGCGGCCATTCCAGTAGGCGCTCAGGCCGCTGGCCAGCATCAGCACCGTCAGCAACGTGCCCAGGTTCCACAGCAGGCGCCCGCGCAGGCTGCGGGCTTCACGCATCGCGTTGTTCCAGCAGGTAGCCCAGGCCGCGGAAGGTGACGATGGCCACCGGGTGGCCGTCGAGTTTCTTGCGCAGGCGGTGGATGTAGATCTCGATGGCGTCGGCGCTGGCTTCCTCGTCAAGGCCGAACACCTGGGCGGCCAGTTGCTCCTTGCTCATCACCCGGCCGGGCCGCGCGATCAGGGCTTCCAGCACCGCCTGCTCGCGGGAGGTCAGGGTCAGGGCCTCGCCGGCCAGGCTGAAACGCCGGGTGTCGAGGTCGTAGACCAGCTCGCCGCAGCGCTGCTGGCGTTCGCCACCGAGCACGCTGCGGCGCAGCAGGGCCTTGACCCGGGCTTCCAGCTCGGTGAGTTCGAAGGGCTTGGCCAGGTAGTCGTCGGCGCCGAGGTTGAGGCCGTGCACGCGATCCTTGACGTCGCTGCGCGCGGTCAGCATCAGCACCGGCGTGTTGCGCCCGCGGCCGCGCAGGCGTGCCAGCACCTCGAAGCCGTCCAGGCGCGGCAGGCCGACGTCGAGCACCACGGCGGCATACTCCTCGCTGGCCAGCGCCAGGTCGGCGGCCACCCCGTCGTGCAGCACGTCGACGGTCAGGCCTTGGCTTTTCAGGGCCTGAGCGACGCTGTCGGCGAGTTGCAGGTGGTCTTCAACGAGCAGGACACGCATGGTGCTTCTCCGGGGAGGGTAAATTCAATATGTGCTGTGACGGTAAGATCGCCAAGCTCGCAGGCTGCGCCAGCTCCTACACCGACCGAATTTGCACCCTGATTTCGGGATGCAATGCGATCGGCGTAGGAGCTGGCGCAGCCTGCGAGCTTGGCGATCGTGCAGCCCATACGATACCAGAGCCCGGCATCATCCCTGGCGGTCCCAATAGCGAAACAACGGTTCGGCCAGAAACAGCACGAACAGCAAACGCATCACCTGCATCGCCGTCACCAGCGGCACCGACAGCTGCAGGGTCTCGGCGGTGAGGCTCATTTCGGCGATGCCGCCGGGCATCATGCCCAGGGTCAGCGAACGCAAATCCAGGTGGGTGAACACACTCAGGCCCCAGGCACTGCCTGCGGCGATGGCCATGGTCAGCGCCGTGGCCAGCAAGGTGCGCCCCAGGAAAGACGGCGCGCGACGAAAGAACGCGCGGTTGAAATGGCAGCCCAAGCCACTGCCGATCAGCCATTGGCCGAGCTGGCTGGCGCCGTTCGGCAGGCCAATGTGCAGGTCGAAGCTCACACTCACCAACGCGCTCACCAGCAAGGGCCCGAACAGCCACGGGTTGGGTTGCCGCAGCCGCTGCCAGCCCCAGGCCACAAGGGCGCCGAGTGGGAAGATCAACGCCAGCCAGCGCCAATCCACCCCGCCCTCGTGATACAGCGGTACGCCTTCGCCCAGCAGGTACTTGAACAGCGCCGGCACGCACAAGACCACCACCAGCACCCGCAAGCTCTGCCCCGCCGCCACCTGGCCGAGGTTGGCGCCGTTGCGGGCGCCGAGATTGACCATCTCGCCGGAGCCGCCCGGCATGCTGGAAAAGAACGCCGTGGCGCGGTCTTCACCGGTGCGCCGCAGCAGCCACACGCCGACTACCGAAGACACGCTGGTCAGCAGGGCACCAAAGAAGATCAAACCGAAATGGCTGGCCACCTGCTCCATCACCAGCGGGGTGAAGTGCAGGCCTATGCCGATGCCGATCACCCACTGGCCGACCTTGCGGCCATTGGGGATTTCCTTCAACTGCCAGGGGGTCAGGCAGCGCACCAGGATAATCGCCAGCAACGAGCCGATCATCCAGGGCAGCGGCCAGCCGATCAGGCTGGCGATGAACCCGCCGGCCAGGCCGGCCAGCGGGGTACTCCACCAGGGTAATGCCGCGTCAGACATTGGCCACCGCGCGGCGGGCCAGGCTGCGTTTGCGCCAGATGCGCAGCAGCGGCATCAGTAGCATGATCGCGGTCAGCACCCAGACGCCGAAGGTGATCGGGCTCGACCAGAGGATCTCCAGCGCGCCGTTGGAAATCGACAGCGCGCGGCGCAGGTTCTGCTCCATCAGGCCACCGAGGATGAAGCCCAGCAGCAGCGGCGACAGGGGAAAATCCAGCTTGCGCAGGATGTAGCCGAAGATGCCGATGCCGACCATCAGGAACAGGTCGAAAGTAGTGGCGTGGACCGCGTACACACCGATACCGGTGATGATGGCGATGACCGGCACCAGTGCCCAGTTCGGCACCGCGAGGATGCGCGTGAAGATGCGGATCATCGGGATGTTGAGGATTACCAGCATCACGTTGGCGATGAACAGCGAGGCGATCAGGCCCCACACCAGGTCTGGTTGCTGCTGGAACAGCAGCGGCCCCGGCGTGATGTTGTACAGCGACAGGGCGCCAATCATCACCGCCGTGGTGCCCGAGCCCGGTACGCCCAAGGTCAGCATTGGAACCAGAGCCCCGCACGCGGCTGCGCCGATGGCGGTTTCCGGCGCGGCCAGGCCGCGCTTGTCGCCCTGGCCAAACTGGCCGCCGGCACCCGCGATGCGTTTCTCGGTCATGTAGGCCACAGCGCTGGCCAGGGTAGCCCCGGCGCCCGGCAGCACGCCCATGACGAAGCCCATCAGGCCGCAGCGAATATTGACCACGAACACCGACGCAGCTTCCTTGACGTTGAACATCATGCGCCCGGTCGCCTTGACCGCCGACTGGCCGTGGTGAGTCTTCTCCAGCAACAGGAAGATCTCGCTGATGGAAAACAGGCCCAGTACCAGCACTACGAACTGAATGCCGTCGGCCAGGTGCACGTTGTCGCCGGTGAAGCGGTACACGCCGCTGTTGGCATCGATGCCGACCGCCGACAGGAACAGGCCGATCAGCGCGGCGATGAAGGTCTTCAGCGGCCGGTTGCCGGCCATGCCACCCAGGCAGACGATGGCGAACACCATCAGCACGAAGTACTCGGCAGGGCCGAAGGCGATCGCCCATTTCGCCAGCAACGGCGCGAACAGCACCATGCCGCAGGTCGCGATGAAGGCGCCGATGAACGAACTCCAGGCCGACAGCGACAGCGCCACCCCGGCCAGGCCTTGGCGGGCCATGGGGTAGCCGTCGAGGGTGGTCATCACGGTGGAGGCTTCGCCGGGAATGTTGAGCAGGATCGAGCTGATACGCCCGCCGTACTCGCAGCCCAGGTACACCGCCGCCAGCAGGATGAGTGCCGACTCCGGCGGCAGACCGAGGGCGAAGGCGATGGGAATCAGCAGGGCCACGCCGTTGATCGGGCCCAGGCCCGGCAGCAGGCCGACCACGGTGCCGATCAGGGTGCCGCACAGCGCCGTCACCAGGTTGTAGGGGGTCAGGGCAACGCCGAAGCCCTGCCCCAGATAGCCGAGAGTATCCATGTTCAGTTCTCCAGGAAGGCCAGCAGGCCAAGGGGCAGCGGTACGTCCATGACGCGGTCGAACAGCCAGTACAGGCCAACGCTCATCAAGCCGATGATCGCTGCGCTCGGCAGCCAGCGGCCGCCGTACAGGCGGGCCATGGGGATGCCGATCAGGGCGGCGCTGAGAATGAAGCCCAGGGGTTCGAATAGCCCGGCGAACACCAGCAGCAGCACGGTGCAGGCGGCGATTTTCTTCAAGGTGGCGCTATCCAGCGGCGGTTCTTCCTCGCTGTGCACGATGGGCGTGGGACGCACCGCCATGTACAGGAAGGACACCCCCATCAGCGCCAGCATCAACAGCGGATAGGCCCGTGGGCCCACCGGTTCGTAGGAAAAGGCGGCCTGGTAGGGCCAGGCCATCACGGCCAGGGCCAGGCACACCAGCAGCATCGCCGAGGCGAACAGGCGTTGTACGAGCATGAAAAATTCCTCCACGGCGCCAGGGCGGCGCGTGAGCAGCAAAAGCCAGGGCGCGCGCAGGCCCACCGAGCGCTGGGCTGCGCTCGCCGAACCGCGTACCGCCGGGCGTCAGGTCACTGGATCAGGCCGAATTCCTTGGCCAGCACCTTGTAGTCGGCCACCTGTTTCTTCACGTAGGTATCCAGTTCGGGGCCGGTCATGGCGAACGGGAACAGTTCGCGCTGGTCGCGCAGCTTGGCGAACTCTTCGGAGGCCAGCAGCTTGTCGAAGGATTCCTTCCACCACTGGTACTGCTCGTCGGTGACCTTCGGCCCGACGTAGAAGCCGCGCACCACCGGCCAGACGATGTCGTAGCCCTGCTCGCGGGCGGTGGGGATGTTTTTCATCTCCGGCTCGTCGAGGCGCTTGTCGGCGAACACCGCCAGCAGGCGCATGTCGCCACTGAGGATGTGCGGCATGGAGTCGGAGATGTCGGTGCTGCCCACCTGGATATGACCACCGAGCAGGGCCGTGGCGATTTCGCCACCGCCTTCCAGGGCCACGTAGCGCAGGTCGCGGGGGTTGATACCCGCGGCCTTGGCGATCAGCGCGGTCTGCATCCAGTCCTGGCTGCCGACGGTACCGCCGGAGCCGATCACCACCTTGCTGGGATCGGCCTTGAGGGCTTTGACCAGATCGTCGAGGTTCTTGTAGGGCGAATCGCTCTTCACCGCGATGGCGCCGTAGCTGGTGCCGACCGCCGCCAGCCAGCGCACGGCGTTCTCGTCGAAGCGACCGAACTTGCCTTGGGCCAGGTTCAGCAGCGAGCCGCTCGACCAGGCGATCAGCGTGCCGGCGTCGGCCGGGCGCTGGGCGACCACGGCATTGTAGGCCACCGCGCCGACGCCGCCGGGCATGTAGGTCACGCGCATCGGGGTGCTGAGAATTTTCTCGTTGACCAGGGCGCTCTGGATCAGCTTGCAGGTCAAGTCGAAACCGCCGCCTGGGGAAGCCGGGGCGATACATTCAGGGCGTTTGGGTTCAGCGGCGTGCAGCGGGCTGCTCAGCAACAGGCAGCCCAGGGCGAGGATGAGCGGGCGCAGGGTTGGCTTCATCGTGATCTCCTTATTGTTCTTGTTATCGAAACGCATCAGGGCGAATCGTATGCGGCCGGTACGGGCCGTGAAGCGATGCTAAAGCGCCAACCTTTCAGCAACCTTTCAGCTGCCATTCAAAGTGCTGGCAAACGCCAGTCGATGGCGGCCAGGCCGTGCTGCTCGAGAAACTTGTTGGTGCGGCTGAAGTGCCCGTTGCCAATAAACCCGCGGTAGGCCGACAGCGGCGACGGGTGTACCGATTTCAGCACCAGGTGCTTGGTGGCGTCGATCAGCTTGGCCTTGCCCTGAGCATGGGCGCCCCACAGCAGGAACACCGAGTTGGGCTGCTGCTCGCTGACCACCTGGATGATGCGGTCGGTGAAATGCTGCCAGCCACGGTTGGCATGGGACGCGGCGTTGGCGCGCTCCACCGTGAGGGTGGTGTTGAGCAGCAACACGCCCTGCTCGGCCCAGTGCTGCAGGCAGCCGTGGGCGGCAATGTCGATGTTCAGGTCGCGCTTGAGCTCTTTGTAGATATTGACCAGCGACGGCGGCGTCGGGATGCCGGGCTGCACCGAAAAGCACAGGCCGTGGGCCTGGCCGGGGCCGTGGTAAGGGTCCTGGCCGAGAATCACCACCTTCACCTGGTCGAGCGGTGTAAGGTTCAAGGCATTGAAGATCAGCGGGCCAGGCGGGAAGATCTCCTTGCCGGCCGCGTGCTCCTGGCGCAGAAACTCGCGCAGCTGGGCCATATAGGGAAGGTCGAACTCTTCCCGCAGGGCGTGTTTCCAGCTAGGTTCGAGTTTGATGCGGTCGTCGTTGCTAGTCATTGGGGTTTCCAGAAAATCAGTGGGGCGGACACTAGGAAAGACGACCGCGCTTGTCAATCGCTGCCGCAGCAAGGCTGCAGATTGCCCCATAGCAGCCATAATTGCCTGCTGTCCAACAACAAAGAGGTCACGATGAACCTGACATTCGAAGAATTGACCGGAGTCGACGGCGCCCGTATTGGCGTCGCCACCCTGGACGCGGAAAAATCCCTGAACGCCTTGTCGCTGCCGATGATCCAGGCCCTGAAAGCCAAGCTGGTGAAATGGGCCGACGAGCCGAACATCGTCTGCGTGCTGCTGCGCGGCAACGGCGCCAAGGCCTTCTGTGCCGGTGGCGAGGTGCGCAGCCTGGTGGAAGCCTGCCGCTCGCACCCCGGCGAAGTGCCACCGCTGGCTGCGCAATTCTTCGAAGCGGAATACGCTCTGGACTATCAGCTGCACACCTTCCCCAAGCCGCTGCTGTGCTGGGGCCACGGCTACGTGCTGGGGGGCGGCATGGGCCTGCTGCAAGGCAGCCAGGTGCGCATCGTCACCGCCAGCAGCCGCCTGGCGATGCCGGAGGTGACTATCGGCCTGTACCCGGATGTCGGCGCCAGCTGGTTCCTGTCGCGGCTGCCTGGCAAGCTGGGGCTATTCCTGGCCATGACCGGCGCCCAGGTCAATGCTCGCGACGCGCTGGACCTGGGCCTGGCGGACCGCTTCCTCGGTGAAAACCAGCAGGAAGCACTGATCGACGGCCTGCTGCAACTCAACTGGCAGGAGCAATCCGACGTACAGCTCAACAGCCTGCTCAAGGCGCTGCAACGGGAAGCCAGCGACAGCCTGCCCGAAGCGCAATGGCTGCCACGCCGCGAGCGTATCGACAGCGCCCTCGACGTGACCGACCCGGTCGCCGCCTGGCAAGCCATCAGCCAATGGCGCGACGACGCCGACCCGTTGATCGCCCGCGCGGCGCGCACCTTGGCCGAAGGCTGCCCGCTGACCGTGCACCTGATCTGGCAGCAGTTCGAGCGGGCGCGGACGATGTCCCTGGCGCAGGTGCTGCGCATGGAGTTCACCATGAGCCTCAATTGCTGCCGGCATCCGGAGTTCAGTGAAGGGGTACGCGCGCGGCTGATCGACAAGGACCAGGCGCCACGCTGGCATTGGCCGGACGTGGCGAACATTCCGGCGGCGGTGGTGGAGGCGCATTTCAGCAAGGTGTGGGAAGGCCGCCATCCGTTGGCGGACCTTGCCGAGATAACCGCTTAACTTCTAGCGGCGGCCAGGCCCGTCGCCGCGGCCACCATGGTCGCGCCCGCCGTGGTCGTTGCCACCGCGCCCACCGCCACCACCCGGTGGCGGACGGTGATCGCCGCCGGGACCCGGGCCGTGGCCACCGCCCCAGCCTGGGCCTGGACCGCCAGGGCCATGGCCGCCACCCCAGCCGGGGCCGGGGCGCCCACCGCCCCACCCTGGCGGTGGACCTGGGCGATATTGCGGACGAGGGGGCGGCGCGTAGTAGCGCGGGGGTGGCGCCACGTAGTAACGCGGGGCCGAGCGTTCATAGTAATAACCGGAAGAATAGGGATAGGGACTAGGGCCGTAATAGCTGCGGTCGGCGCTATAGACTTCGGAACTGTAGTAACTGCCTCCTTCGTAGGGCACGCACGCACTCGTCAACGCAGTCAGAAACACTAGGCAAAGCAATCGTCGATACATCATGGCGGCCTCCTGGACCGCAGGAAAGCACAGACCAGCGACGCTGGTCGGCAACGATCATCACGCGGCGATCGTCACAAACTCAGACACAGAAAAAGGGTTCAAGTGCGATCGTGGACACGATTGGACACAACACTTACACAATCCTGACAGTTCTACAGACTTAGCGACAGATAGACCAGCCGCCCATGTCTAGATGCAGGTGGTTGCGGTGCGCTGCGTTGTATTCCGGCCCCAGCACGGTGTTGAAACTGCGGCAGGCGCCGACGCTGACCTGGTGCAGAAAACGTGCCTTGTCGCCATCGCCAGGCCAGTCGGCAAGCACGCTGATGCGGCGCCCATCGGCCAGGCGAAAGCCGGCGATGTCCAGGGCATTGGCGCTGGCATGCTGGCTCAGCCGGCCCGCACTGCGGTTGTAGACGTTGCGGCAGGCAAAGCTGCCGAGGTGGTCGATCTGCGTGACCGGCTGGCCGAAGGTGGCCTGGGCCAGCGGCTGCAGTTGATGGCGCTCGAACAAGGCCAGGGCCACCGCCAGCGGGCAGCTGGCGAGAAAGCTGCTGCTCAGGCGCACGCCTTCGGCACCCTGCACCCGGACCACATTGCTCAGCGGGCAGCGCGCATCGGCGGGCGTATCCGCTTGGCGCTGGTAGCGCAGGCCGGAGCTGGCCAAGGCCTGGTCACACAGGCCAGGGTCGCTGCGTAGCCGCGCGAGCTTGTAACGGCTCAGCCAGTTGGGCGCCTCGCGAACGTCCAGTGGCGCCCAGGGGTTCCAGGCCGGCGGCACAGGGAGCCAGCCGCGCCACAGGGCCAAGGCAGCAGCGCCCAGCAGCAGGAAGACGATCAGCGGCCCACGCATCCGTTGTGAAACCTCAGCGGTCGAACAAAGCGTTGAGCTGGGCGAAGGGCATGGCCTGCTCGGCGTAGCTGAAATTACCTTGGCGAATCTCCAGGGCGGCGTTGTACAGCGCGCCATAGGCACAGCGGGCCAGCGAGGAGCCGACGCTGATGCGCTTCACGCCCATCTCGCCCAGCTGCGCGACACTGAAGTTGACCCCACCCAGGCCCATCAGCACGTTCACCGGCTTGGGCTTGAGCGCCTGCACCACCGCGATGATCTGCTCGGCGCTGCGCAGGCCGGGCGCGTACAGCACGTCGGCGCCGGCCTCGGCATAGGCCTGCAGGCGGCGGATGGTGTCGTCGAGGTCTTCGCGGCCGTGCAGGAAGTTCTCCGCCCTTGCGGTGAGGGTGAAGGGAAAGCCGGCGCCGCGGGCTGCCGACGCGGCTGCCGCGACCCTCTCGACGGCGTGAGCGAAGCCATAGATGGGCTGGCGCGCGTGGCCGCTGGCGTCTTCGATGGAGCCACCCACCAGGCCGATGCCGGCCGCTTCGCGAATGGTCTCGGCGCATTCGCGGGGGTCGTCGGAGAAGCCATTTTCCAGGTCGGCGGCCACCGGCAGGGGCGTGGCGTCGACGATCGATAGCGCATTGAGCAAGGTATCTTCGCGGGACAGCCGGCCTTCACCGTCAGGCCGGCCCTTGGAATAGGCCAGGCCGGCGCTGGTAGTGGCCAGGGCCTCGAAACCCAGGCTGGCCAGCAGCCGGGCCGAACCGGCATCCCAGGGATTGGGGATCACGAACGCGCCTTCGCGCTCATGCAACGCTTTGAAAGCCTGTGCCTTGGTCAACAATTTGATGTGCATGGCAGTGGCTCCTGAGCGGGTTTTTTTATCGACTCACAGCAGCCCCAGTTGCTCTACCGGCGGCGCGCGGTCTATTACTGGTAAGGCCGGCAGGCCGGGCAAACGTTCCATGAGGCGCCCATGGAAACGCTGCGCCAACAGTGGCGCCAACAGGTTGTCGGCCGTATGCAGGAAGATATAAGGCGCCCTGCCCTCTTCGATCCAGCCGGCGATTTTTTCGACCCAGGGCGTGAGAAAAGGCTCGTTGGCCTCCAGCTGTGGATGGCCGATGAAACGCACCTGTGGATGCTGGGAAAACGCCGCGGGGCGCGGTGGCACCCGCGGCTTCTTCGACTGGGCATGGAGCACCGCCGGCTCGCGCGACTGGCAGCTGAACAGCGCGCGCGGGTCGAGGCAGATGCGCTCGACGCCACGGTCGGCCAACAGATGATTCAAGTGGCGCTCTTCATCACCCTTGGCGAAGAAGGCCGGGTGCCGCACCTCCACCGCCATGGCGCAAGCCAATTGGTCGATAAAGTACGCCAGCGCACCGACCTGGTCGGGCCCGAAGGTCGCGGGCAACTGCAGCCACAAGGGTGCGACTCGCTCGCCCAACGGCGCCAGCAATTGCACGAAGCTCTCGGCAGCTACCAACTGCTGGCGCAAATCACCGCCGTGGCTGATATCGCGGTGAAACTTCGCCGTGAAGCGAAAGTGCGCGGGCATGGTTTCAGCCCAGCGCGCCACTGTGGACTCGGCAGGCCGGGCGTAGAAGGTGGTATTGCCCTCAACGGCGTTGAACACCTGGCTGTACAGCCCCAGGAATTCGCCGGCCTTGGCATCCTGCGGGTACAGGAAATCGCGCCAGGCGTTTTCACTCCACGACGGGCAACCGATGAAATAAGGGAGGGTGGCGCCGCTCAAATGTGAACGTCGAAACCAAGCACTTCCGTGTCCCAGTCGACGAAGGTCGAGGTGGTCAGGTAGCTGGACAGGGCGTGGGCAACGCGGGTGCTCATGGAGCGCGAGAAGAGATCATCCTGCTGTGGCGCCGGCAATCTGCTGACAGCACCGCGACCACGGCTGGAGGTCGCTTCCTGAGCGATGAACTCGGACTCGATGTCCTGGCCGTCGAGGCTGTCATCGACGCGCGCAATCGCCTTGCGAGGCTTGCGCTTCACAGGGTACGAGCGGGAGGATAGGCCGTCTACGCGCATAGGAACGAACTCGATTGCGATGATGGCAATTTAGCGGCGTCTACTCCGCGGTGCAATTGCCCTTGTGATAACTAGACCACAGTTATCGCAAAAGGTTTGCCAGAAGTCACATTTCCCCGATGAAATACCTGAATTGGCCGACTTCGCCAGCATTTTGACAGCAATGTCCGCGGCGCCTTCAACAGCTCGCAGGCTCCGCCAGCGCCTACCCACGACCGCATTCACGACTCGGTGGCCGGGGTAGGCTGACTGGCTGCCGACATCTGGGGCGAGCCTACCGACGCCAAGCTCGCAGCCAAGGCAGCTCCTACCCCGACCGTGTTCACAACGCCAATTTTGGGGTGGAATGCGGCCGGGGTAGGCGTGACTGGCTGCCGACATCTGTGGCGAGCCCACCGACGCCAAGCTCGCAGCCAAGGCAGCTCCTACCCCGATCGTGTTCACAACGCCAATTTTGGGGTGGAATACGGCCGGGGTAGGAGCGTATTCACAACGCCAATTTTGGGGTGGAATGCGGCCGGGGTAGGAGCGTGTTCACAACGCCAGTTTTGGGGTGGAATGCGGCCGGGGTAGGAGCGTGTTCACAACGCCAGTTTTGGGGTGGAATACCGCCGGGGTAGGCGCGTGTTCACAACGCCAATTTTGGGGTGGAATGCGGCCGGGGTAGGAGCTGCCTTGGCTGCGAGCTTGGCGTCATTTGCCGCACAGCAGGAACATCCTTAACGCGCCTTGGGCGTAGCCACCTTGTCCCGCAGGTAAACCGGCTGGGCCATGTCCGCCGGCACCGCCTCACCGCGGGCCCAGGCGAAACGGGCCAGTTCCAGCAGGTCCTGGGCATGGGGCAAGGCCGCGGCATCGAAGGCCGACGGCTTCACCGCCAGGCGCTCGGCATAACCCCAGCCGGTACCTGCACCAAACCATTCACCGCTGGCCGCGTCCGGCAAGGCCACGGTTTCCGGTGCCAGCACCGCCTCTTCGCCCAGCAAGCGCATCTCCCCCGCCGTTTCAGCGTAGCAACCCCAGTACACTTCATCCATGCGCGCATCGATGGCCGCAGCCACTTGCTGCACGCCATGGGCGCGGAACGCCCCCTGAGCCAGCAAGGCCAGGTTGGAGACCGGCAACACTGGCCGGTCGAGGCCGAACGCCAGGCCCTGGACCACGCCGATCGCGATCCGCACCCCGGTGAAGGCGCCAGGCCCGCGGCCAAAGGCGATGGCATCGATGGCCGACAGCGGCGCGCCGATGTCGGCCATGATCTGCTTGATCATCGGCAGCAGCTTCTGGGCGTGCAGGCGCGGAATCACTTCGTAATGGCTGAGCACCTTGCCCTCGTGCAGCACGGCAACGGAACAGGCTTCGGTGGCGGTATCCAGGGCCAACAAGGTGGTCATCGGAGGTCTCTACGCAGGCGGGCAAAAAAGGAGCGACATTATAAACGCGAACGGCCCGCAAGCGGGCCGTCGTCGATGCAGCGAAGGTTACGGCTTCAGCGCTTCGAGCACCTTGGCGGTGATGTCTTCCACCGAGCCCACGCCTTCGATGTGGGTGAACTTCGGCTTGCCTTCGGCGGCACCCAGGTTCTGGTAGAAAGCGATCAACGGCTCGGTCTGCGAATGGTAGACCGACAGGCGGTGGCGCACGGTTTCTTCGGTGTCGTCCTTGCGCTGGACCAGTTCGTCGCCAGTGGCGTCGTCCTTGCCGGCGACTTTCGGTGGATTGTGATCGATGTGGTACACGCGGCCCGAGGCCTCGTGCACACGGCGGCCAGCGATACGCTTGACGATGTCTTCGTCGGGCACGGCGATTTCGACCACGTAGTCCAGCACGACACCGGCAGTCACCAGGGCTTCAGCCTGGGGAATGGTGCGTGGGAAGCCGTCGAACAGGAAGCCCTTGGCACAGTCGGCCTGGGCGATGCGCTCTTGTACCAACGCGATGATCAGGTCATCGGAGACCAGGCCGCCGCTGTCCATCACGCTCTTGGCCTTGATGCCCAGCTCGGTGCCAGCCTTGACGGCTGCGCGCAGCATGTCCCCGGTGGAAATCTGTGGAATACCGAATTTTTCGGTGATGAACTTTGCCTGAGTACCTTTGCCGGCCCCGGGAGCTCCCAGCAGAATCACGCGCATTGATATGCTCCTCAAAATTTTTATATGAAAACCGTCAAACTCGCCCCCAACAACGCTAACTGCCTGAGGGTTATCCAAAAAATCGGTCATGGCCGCAAAAATGGCCAAAAGGCTGATCAAGATACACAGCGGGCACACCCCACACAAGCCACCGAAGGTCGCAGGCACCCGCCCCCTCACGAAGGTGCAACCCGGCGGTGGTACCCAGGCCAACGTTCCCCCCCGGACAAGGCCTGGCGCAACCGCCCGCCAAACCCCGCCCGGCGCCGCCTCAACCGGTGTTGCGCAGCCCCGCGGCAATCCCCGCAACAGTGACCAGCAAGGCCTGTTCCAGAGGGCTGTCGAGGGCCGCTTCACGCTCCCGCGACCGCGCCAGCAGCTCGGCCTGCAGCTGGTGCAGCGGGTCCAGATAGGTGTTGCGCAGGCTGATGAACTCCAGGGTCTCGGGGCTGTGGGCCAGCAGTAGCGGCTGGCCGGTCAGGCCTAGCACAACCTCGCAGGCCTGCGACAATAGGTCGCGCAGCTGTTCACCCAGCGGTTTGAGATCGTCGCTCACCAGCCGCTGGTCATAGAGCTTGGCGATGTCCAGGTCGGCCTTGGCCAGCACCATCTCCAGCATGTCGATGCGGGTGCGGAAGAACGGCCACTGCTCGCGCATGGTCGCCAGCATCTCGCCTTCGCCGCGCGCCAGGGCGTTCTTCAATGCCGCCTCCCAGCCCAGCCAGGCGGGCAGCATCAACCGCGTCTGGGTCCAGCCAAAGATCCATGGAATGGCCCGCAGGCTTTCGATGCCACCCTCGCGGCGCTTGGCCGGGCGGCTGCCGAGGGGCAGGCGGCCCAGCTCCTGCTCGGGGGTGGATTGGCGGAAATACTCAACGAACTGCGGGTTCTCGCGCACCACCGCGCGGTAGGCCTTGACGCCATCGGCGGCCATCTGGTCCATCAAGGTGCGCCAGGCCGGCTCCGGCATCGGAGGTGGCAACAGGGTCGCTTCCAGCACCGCCGCCAGGTACAGGTTGAGGTTCTGCTCGGCGATGGCCGGCAGGCCGAATTTGAAACGAATCATTTCTCCCTGCTCGGTGGTGCGGAAACGCCCCGCCACCGACCCCGGCGGTTGCGACAGGATGGCCGCATGGGCCGGGCCGCCACCGCGACCCACCGTGCCACCGCGGCCATGGAACAGCAGCAGTTCGACCTGTTGCTCGCGGCAGATGCGCACCAGGGTTTCCTGGGCGCGGTACTGGGCCCAGGCCGCCGCCGTGGTGCCGGCGTCTTTGGCCGAATCGGAGTAGCCGATCATCACTTCCTGTGGCCCCTGCAGGCGGCTGCGGTAGCCCGGCAGGTGCAGCAGGCGCTCGATCACCGGCCCGGCGTTGTCGAGGTCGGCCAGGGTCTCGAACAACGGCACCACGCGCATCGGCCGCAGCACCCCGGCCTCCTTGAGCAGCAACTGCACGGCGAGCACGTCGGAAGCGGCGCCCGCCATGGAAATCACGTAGGAGCCGAGCGAAGCGCCCGGCGCCGCGGCGATTTCCCGGCAGGTGGCCAGCACCTCGGCGGTTTCCGCCGAAGGCTTGAAATGCCCCGGCAGCAACGGCCGACGGTTGGCCAGCTCGCGCAGCAGGAAAGCGATGCGCGCCTCTTCGTCCCAGTCGGCGTAGCGGCCCAGGCCTAGGTAGTCGGTGATTTCGCTCATGGCCGAGCTGTGCCGGGAGGAATCCTGGCGCACATCGAGGCGCACCAGGAACAGGCCGAACGTCACCGCCCGGCGCAGGCAGTCGAGCAGCGGGCCGTCGGCGATCACGCCCATGCCGCACTCGTGCAGCGATTGGAAGCACAGGTGCAGGGGTTCGAACAGCTCGCGATTGTTGTCCAGCACCTCGTCGCTGGCCGGCTGCGGCTGGGCCAGCGAGGCATGGGCCCAGTTGCGCGTGGCGCGCAGGCGCTCGCGCAGTTTCTTCAGCACCGCGCGGTAGGGTTCGGCAGTGTCGCCGGCCTGCGCGCGCAGGGCCTCGCTGGCCTGTTGCATCGAAAGCTCTGCCGCAAGCTGGTCGACGTCACGCAGGAACAGGTCGGCGGCCATCCAGCGCGCCAGCAACAGCACCTCACGGGTAACGCTGGCGGTGACATTGGGGTTGCCATCCCGATCGCCGCCCATCCACGAAGCGAAGCGAATGGGCGCGGCCTCCAAGGGCAGGCGCAGGCCGGTCGCGGCGTGCAGGTCATGGTCGGCCTTGCGCAGGTAGCTCGGCACGGCGTGCCACAGGGAATGCTCGATGACCGCGAAGCCCCATTTCGCCTCGTCCACCGGCGTGGGCCGGGTGCGGCGGATCTCTTCGGTGTGCCAGGCCTCGGCGATCAGGCGCTGCAGGCGCTGCTGGATCTGCTCGCGTTCGGCGGGAATCAGGTCGCGGTGGTCCTGGGCGGCCAGCTGCGCGGCGATGGCGTCGTATTTCTGGATCAAGGTGCGGCGTGCCACTTCCGTGGGGTGGGCGGTCAGCACCAGGTCGATTTCCAGCTTGCCCAGCTGCCGCGCCAGGGCTTCGGCACTGTGCCCGCTGGCCTTGAGCCGCTCCAGCAGTTCCGGCAGCACTCGCGCTTCGAACGGCGGCGGCTGGTCGGCGTCGCGGCGGTGAATCAGTTGGTACTGCTCGGCGATGTTGGCCAGGTTGAGGAACTGGTTGAACGCGCGGGCCACGGGTAGCAGCTCATCCTCGCCGAGGGCCTTGAGGCTGGCGCTCAACTGCTCGGCGGCAGCGTCGCCACTGGCGCGGCGGTCGGCCTTGGCGCCGTGGCGGATGCGCTCGATCTTCTGCAGGAACTCGTCGCCGTACTGCTCGCGCACGGTGTTGCCCAGCAGTTCGCCCAGCAAGTGCACATCGTCCCGCAGGCGGGCATCGATTTCGGTCATGGGTACACTCCGTGTCTTGGCATTCTTGTCGGTGTACTGCTGCGCGCCCCACGCCGTGCCGGCTTGGCCTACAGTGAACAATCAGGCGGTGGAGCGCTCTGAATCCTAGAGTGCCCATCACCGTCCTTTCTGACAAGGGCGACGCTTGTGAGCGTTTCGCGCGGATGGGTTTCCCCCTACTGATGAGGTCCATATGAAGATTCGCGAGCTTGCGCAACACTGGGAAGAGAGTGCCAAGGGCCGCCTGACCGATACCGGCTACAACATCCACCTCGACGTCGAAGCCGCGGCGCGGCTGGCGGCGCTGACCGAGATGTACCCCAAGCATCATCCCGAGGAATTGCTCGGCGAGTTGATCGGCGCGGCGCTGGAAGAGTTGGAGGCCAGCTTTCCCTATGTGCAGGGTTCCAAGGTGATTTCTACCGACGAGGAAGGTGACCCGCTCTACGAAGATGTGGGCGCTACCCCGCGGTTCCTGGCGCTGTCGCGGCAGCGCTTGCAGGACCTGACTTCGCCGGATTGATGGGCAAAAGCGGTTTGGCCGAAAGTCGGTTGGTGTTCATGCAGACGCCAAGCTCGCAGGCTTCGCCAGCTCCTACACCGGCCGCGTTTGCAACGCCGGTTCTGAGTCGTAATACGGTGTGGTAGGAGCTGGCGCAGCCTGCGAGCTTTTGATCTTCGGCGCCAAGCCACCAGCGCCAGAAATTCTTCTAACGACCAATTTTTCTGAACTATTCAAAATTCCCTTGAGTCCCAAAGTTTAACCATTACAGGAAAGGCATCTCGCCAGCACGCCTCGAACGGGCGTCAATCGGCCAGCCTCTGTCATGGATTTTTGCTGTTTGGGAGTTATCCAATGGAGTTGAATCTCATGAAGACCCGCACTGCCTCCTCTGCTTTTCCTCAACTGCGTGGGCTCAAGCTGGCCGCTCTGGCGATAGGTTCGAGCCTTATCCTCGCTGGCTGCGCCGGCAACCCGCCCACCGAGCAATACGCCCTGGCGCAATCGGCCGTGAACAGCGCGGTCACCGCTGGCGGTACCGAATACGCCGCGGTGGAAATGAAGTCGGCCCAGGACAAGTTCAAGCAGGCCGAGATGGCCATGCACGACGAACACTATGACCAGGCCAAGATGCTCGCCGAACAGGCCGAATGGGACGCCCGCGTCGCCGAACGCAAGGCCCAGGCGATGAAGGCCCAGAAAGCCGTACAGGACGCCAACCAGGGCGTGCAGGACATCCGCAAGGAAGGCCAGTACAACCTGCAGCAGAAGCCGGCCCAGTAACCGGCGCGCCTGATTCGACACCGCATCGAGAATTGATAAAAGGACTACCGCTATGCGCAAGCAATTGATGATCCCTGCCCTTCTGGCCATGAGCGTGGCCCTGGCCGCCTGTTCGTCGCAGCCCAACCAGACCCTGGAACAGGCGCGTACCAACTACTCCAGCCTGCAGAGCAACCCGAAAGCCAGCACCCTGGCCGCCCTGGAAACCAAGGACGCCTCGGAATGGCTGGACAAGGCCGACATGGCCTACAAGAACAAAGATGACGAGAAGAAGGTCACCCAGCTGTCGTACCTGGCCAACCAGCGTGTCGAAGTGGCGAAGGAAACCATCGCCCTGCGTAGCGCCGAGGGCGACCTGAAAGACGCCGCCGCCAAACGCGCCCAGGCCCGCCTGGACAACCGCGACGCGCAGATCAAGCAACTGCAGGAAAGCCTCAACGCCAAGCAGACTGACCGTGGCACCCTGGTGACCTTCGGCGACGTACTGTTCGACGTCAACAAGGCCGAGCTGAAAAACTCCGGCATGATGAACGTCAACAAGCTTGCACAGTTCCTGCAGGAAAACCCTGACCGCAAGGTGATCGTCGAGGGTTATACCGATAGCACCGGCGCGGCCTCTTACAACCAGAGCCTGTCCGAGCGCCGCGCGAGCTCCGTGCGCATGGCGTTGGTAAAAATGGGCGTTGACCCAAGCCGCGTGGTCTCCCAGGGCTATGGCAAGGAATACCCGGTCGCCGACAACGGCAGCGCATCGGGTCGGGCCATGAACCGTCGCGTGGAAGTGACCATTTCCAACGACAATCAGCCCGTCGCACCGCGTTCTTCGATGCAGTAACGCCGTACCGTTGCGACACCTCGAAAATCCCGCCGTCGGCGGGATTTTTTTCGCCCTCTAGCAGCTATTCCCGGCGCATGGCAAAGCGCTAAATACCGCCCCCTCACGCATGTTCCGTAGATCAATGGAGGCTCTTGTCATTACCGGAATGCGCACCATGCCCCCTACCGAAAGCACCTCCTCGACCTACCAATTCGATACCCTCGTATCACCGCTTGAATCCGCCGGGCAGCCCGCCTGGCTGCAGCGCGCGACGCCCCAGGAACGTCGCCAGCTGCGCCAGCATCAGGCCGTTGGCCGATCTGCCCGCCGCGAAGCCACCCAGGCCCTAAGCCAGGTCAAAAGCCTGTTCGAGTACAATCTCAAGCACCTGGCCGTATTCAATACCGCCGACATTCCCCCCGAAACGATTCTCGCCATTCAACACAGTGAAGATCTGGCGGCCGGTTACCTCGAATACCTCCGGGCAGCGCTCATCGCCTCGGAATTGGAAACGGCCAAGCAGGATGCCTACCTGGCGACATTGCGGGAGGAGTCCACCCTCGCGGCCATCAAAGGCCACGTCAAAGCGCAAGGCAGGCAGATGCTCGAATGGATCGTCGATTCCTACCTCAAGGGCGACCCGTTCCTGCCCAACTCGGGCCTGGAGATAGCCTCCAAGCCTGCTACCTGCTCGGCACTCTGGATACCCCAGGCCAAGCTGCTGACCGAGCAAGTCATCCTGCTCGGCGCCAACACCGACGACTCGCCCTGCGTCGCCTTCATTCCCGGCCACCCGCGCCACCCGCTCAAGCAATACCCAACGCGCCAGCATTTTTTCGCCAGCCTGCGCAGCGACCTGCTGAATGCCGACCTTCGGGAGTTCTTCAGCCGCTTCGTCAGGTACGAGTACCACGGCCGGTATCTGAATGCGCTGTGCCATCGGGAAAAGATCCTGTCCCTGGAGATGGACACCGTCCTGATAGAAACGAGCCTGCGCAGCCACGTGTCGGGCGCAATGATCGATCGCCTGCTGGACGATGCCCGTTACCTGATTCCCACATCCGACGAGCATCCCCAGTCGCGCCGCATCGTCAGCCCCAGCTATGGAACCGCCCTGTGCGAGCACCTGATGGCCGGTTCAGGCGCCGGGTTCGCGCCCGGCGAGGAAGACGAAGCATGCGTACCTTCGGACTGGATGGCCGCTACCCGAATAGTGAAAATGGCTGGCAAATTCCAGCGTTGGCTGCCGGACCTGAGCCCCTACCGGCTGGCGGAGGACAGCTGCCCCACCGGGCAACCCGACGCCAAAGGCCTCTACGCCTTGGGAGAGCACCAGGCCATTGCCATCAATCGGGCGTTCTACAGGATAGAAACCGCCGACAACGGCGACACGCATATCGTCCACCCCAGCGCAACGCAGGCTTACCTGCCGGTGCTCTGGAATAACGCCGAGGGCGCCTGGCACCATAGCCTGGAGCAACCGCAACGTTGGAGTCGGCTGGCGCTGCTACGCCGCCTGGGCCCACTTGCCGCCGGCTTCGACGATGAACGCCTGCTGCAACTGGGACGTGTCGCAGGCGTGCGCGACAGCGAATTGCGCAAGGTGTACGAACTGAATAAACCCATGCCCCCGCTGCTGGCCCATGTGCTCAAACGCGCGCGCATCCGTGACGAGGTCGCCCATGCCATGGGTTTGGTCGCCAAGGGCATGCCGGTATCCGAGGGCTTCGAGGTGCCGCAGCTAAAGGCATTTTACCAGGCCGTGGCGATCGGCTATGGCCAGTTGCCCGCCATGCGCCGCCTGGGCCGCAACGCTGAAACCACTCCGCTGCCGCCACAACCGTGCGAAAACCAGTGCAACCCACCGCCAGAAGACCTCCTGACCCGCTGGTTCAGCCGCTTGAGCCGCGCCATATTCGCCCACCGTTATGAGCTCACGCAGTTGGATACCGACCATGCCGTGCTGGAGTTGCAGCGCCGTTATCCGAACCTGCCGCTGTCCATCGCCCAATGGCACCTGGAGCACAACCGCTCGGTCATGCAAGCGGCGCTCGAATCGACCACCGGCGCACTGCCATTGCTGGAGGCCGAGCAGGTCGGCCTGCTCGATGCCGAGGCCCGCTTGACCAGCGCCTTGGAGGGTTTTACCACTCCCACCTCGATCAATGACGACACCTTGATACTCGCCTTTCGTTTGCTCGAATACTTGGACCATTGGGTGCCCGCCACCGCGCTGCTGCTGCGCCGCGGCGACCGTTTCGGCACTCCGCTGGCCGAGCTGGGCGAAACCGATGTCGAGACCACTTCAGTGTACCTGGACGACGAAGAAGGCTGGAGCACCGCCAGCGCGACACAGATACTGCTGGCCCAGGACATGGGCGAATATGGCTTCTACCGCGCGCTGCTTTGCGCACTCAGCGCACAACAACGCACCCTGCTGGGCATTGGCCTGAACGAGCCTGAGCGTCTGTACCTGCGCCTGCGCGAATTGGCCCTGGCGCGGCCGACACGGGCGCGCTTGCTGTTGGGGCTGCCGGTACACAGAAGCTGGCTGAGCGGTGCCGATGTCGCCGCAGTACGGCGCAACCCGCGCCCCCAAGACATGGAGGCGTTCGGGCGTGAACCGGTGCAGCGCAGGCTCGCCAACTTGCTAACCCAGGGGTCCGACCTGCCATCATTTGCCGCAGAGCGTTACCTAGAGCGCTTGCTGGCCAGCAACGAACCGGTCATCGCGCGCATTGCGCACTTGGAGCAGGAACGTCTGCAGCTCGACAACCTGCTGACCACATGGGCCACGCAGACCGCCGACGCCAATGTGCAAGCGCAGCGAACCCATGCCGCCTCCCAATTGCTCAATGCATGGCAGGCACACATTTCCCAGCGTAACGTCACTCTGACCTTCAGCTATTCGGCCATCGGTGCTTTGCCCGCTCTAGGGATTTCCCTGCCTGCCGTGAGCGCCTTCACGCTGCGCGACAATCCCGACCTATCCAACCTGCCCGCGTGGCTACAAGCCATGCCCAACCTACGCAGGCTGGAACTAATCAACCTGCCGCTGACGCAATTGCCCGAAGGCCTGGAAAACCTGCGCCAGCTGCGCTTGCTGGAACTGTCGGGCACCCGGGTAACCGCAGCGGCGCTGCGCCCCCTTGGTGGCTTGATGAACTTGCAGACGCTCATTCTCAACGACATGGACGTCAGCGCTTTTGAATGGAACCGCGAGGACATGGCGGCGATCACCGCCAGTGGCTCGCTCAATACCCTGACCCTGCGCAGCTCGCACATCAGCTTTGGTGCCGGCGTATTCGCCGAGCTGGCGCAGTTGCCGGAACTGCTCGCCCTGACCCTCGCCGACAATCTGGTCACCCTGACCGACCAGGATGTGGCCGACCTGGGCGGTCTGACCCGATTGCGCAGCCTGGACCTGTCCAGCAACCCGCTGGGGCAAATGCCGAATATAAGCCGCATGGAAGACCTGGAAGAACTCGACCTTTCGGGCCTGACCGATACCACCGCCGAATGGCCCGTTGGCCTCGAACGGTTGCCCGGCATGCAGGAGGCCGACTTGACCGGCCTGATCATCACCAGCGTGCCCACGGGGGCCGGCCGCGTCCGGGGTTTGCGTATGTACGGCGAACACCTGCCCGAAGCCATGCGCGCAACGTTTGAGGCGGAGCTCAACGACGCAGGCAATTACGTCTTCGGTTCCGACGGGTCGATGGACCATGACTCCGGTTCCGCTTCCGACAGTTCCGAAAGCTCAGCGGGCGGACCTGCCCGCTACACCCATGCTCTGCGTGATGCGCCAGGCCTGTTCACCGGCATGTCCGAGCAGGATCAGCTACGGGCCGCACAGTTGCTGACATTGGCTCAGGCACCCGTCACCGATTCGTCGACGGCCGAGTTCTTCGCCCTGCTATTGAGGATCGACGTGTCCCAGGAAGCCCGACGCCCAGGGGCGAATATCCGCAGCCGCATCCAGGCACTGATTCGCGCCACCTTCAGCACCGACCTGCGCAACGCGCTGCATGAACAGGCCAGGCAAGCGGTGACCTGCGTAGACCGCGACGCACTGGTGTTCTCGCAGATGGAAGCCCTGCTGCACGCCGACCAGGCGTTGGCAACCGTCGACGAAGCCGCTGCCGCTGGCAAGCTGATCGCCCTGGCGACCAGCCAATGGCGCATGCTGCGCCTCAAGGAACATGTGACTTCGCAGATCACGGCGTGGCGCGCTGCGGGCAACGATATAGATTACAGCGAAATCGAACTGTACTTCAGGATCAAGCTGACCCAGCGCCTTGGGCTGCGCGATCAACCCACCACCCAGGCGTTCACCAGTTACACCCGCTGGGTGACCGAAGCCATGCTCGAGTCGGCACGCACCGCCGTGGTTTCCGCACAGGCGCAATGGCTGCCCGGCTACCTCAACGAGCAACCGTACTGGCAGCGCTTTCTCGACTCAGCCCACGCCGGGGAAATCAATGGGATCAACCAATGGCGCGACCGCCTGGGCGAATACCTGGACGCCGCCAGCAGTGACGAAACTCTACCGCCCGAGCTCAGCGAAAACGAGCGCCACCAACTGCTGCAGGTGTTGCGTGCCAGCGGTCGCCTAGGGGCGTTGGAGCCTTTGCCGAATGTGCTGAGCCTCAACAGCAACGAATACCGAGCCGCTTACGACGCATTGCTCAAGCGAGTCGAGCAAGCTCGCCTGGAACTGACCCAAGCCGTGTTGCGCTCGCAACCGGGACCTTCGACCCAGCCGTAGCAGCCGTCGCCTTGCCGCGCACCCTAGGGTGTGCGGTATCGCGCCAAGGGCAGCGGTTCGGCTGCACCGAAAGGCTCACGACCAGATGGGCAGGCATTCAGCCGCTAGCTTCATTGCGCGGGCTTGTCGGGCAGGTCGGGAATCTCGGCCAACCGCCGCAGCCCGTTGAAGCGCCGCGGGTCTTCGAGGAACTTGAGCATGACGGTGCGCCAGGTCGGATCGCCGAAGGTCTGCACGTGCCCACCGCGGGTCAGTTGCAGCACCCGCGGCGGCGGCGCGTGCTGGTACAGCTCGATACCGTTGGCCAGGGGCACCACGTCATCGTCAATGCTCTGGAAGTACAGCTGCGGCACGCCCTGGAGCTGAGCCACCGAGCGGATCGCGCTGTCGTCGTCCGGCACCAGCCAGGCCAACGGCACCTGCAACGGCCAGGTCAGCCACGATGAATTCAGCGCCGTGCGCCCGATCGCCCGATAACTGGCCGGCACGCCATCGAAGACCAGCGCCTGAAAACCTTGCAGCCGTTGCGGATGCTCACCCAGGTAATGAATGGCCATGGCGCCCCCCAGGCTCTGGCCCAGTAGAATTCGCGGCACACCTTGCGCTTGCGGCGCATGATCGAGCCAGCCCAGCGCCGCTTCGATATCGTTGTATACCGCGGGCAGGTCTGGCTTGCCGGCAGACAGGCCATAACCGCGGTAGTCGAGCATCAGCACCTGATAGCCCTGCTCCGGCAACCACCAGCTGCCGCCCAGGTGCCTGGCCATATTGCCGCCATTGCCGTGCAAGTGCAGCACCGTCCCCCTTACCGCCACCCCAGGCTTGGCGGGCAGCCACCAGGCGTGCAGGCGCGTGCCATCTTTCGCCACCAGGGTCAGGTCCTGATAAGCCAGGTGCGCCCTGTGCGGGGTGAACGGCTGGCCAGGTTCGGGATAGAACAGCAGCGAACTGCACCCGGCCATTGCCCCCAGCACCGCCAACAGCACCGTGGCCCTAAAGGATGTTCGAATAGTCGGCTTCAATCCGGTCCAGGCTCAGGTGGTTGAGGAAATTGGAGAAGCACATCCAGGCCGACAGCGCGTTCATGTCGCGGAACTGCTCGGGCAGGTACTTGGGCGGCGTCACCAGGCCCTCATCCACCAGTTGGCGCAAGGTGCGCATGTCTTCCAGGGTGGTCTTGCCGCAGAACAGCAGCGGCACCTGCTCCAGCTTGCCCTTGCGTACGGCCAGCTGGATGTAGTTGTAGACCATGATGAAGCCCTTGAGGTACGACAGGTCCTTGGTGAACGGCAGCCCTGTGGGCGTCGAGCCGCGGAACACGCGGCTGGCGTTACCGTAGCTCTCGGCCATCTCGAAGCCCTGCTCGCGAAAGAAATCGAACACCTGCAGGAAATCGGCGCCCTCCTCGACCATATGAATGGCGCGGGTGCGGTTGGTGAGCTTGCGCAGCCGCGACGGGTAAGAGGCGAACGCGATCACTTCCATGAGGATGGCCAGGCCTTCCTGGGTCACGGTCGACGAGGGCGGCCCCTTGGACAGGAAGGTGCAGATCGGCTGGTTCTGGCCGTTCAAGGTGGTGCCCACGTGCACCAGGCCCTCGTGCACTTCCAGGGCGCGCACATCGCGCTCATTGAACATGGCGTCGCTGCGCACCTTGATGTAATCGGCGCCAGCCGCGGCGTCGGCGACGATGCCATCCGATTCGAACACCCGGATGGTGCCCTCGGCCTCGCCGAACACGCGGTTCAGGCGGCTTTGCAGCATGGCCACGGCGTCCTTGGCGGTCAGGGTCTTGGCCTCGTCCTTGAGGTCACCGCGGCCGGCGATGTTGTTCAGGTAGTCGGAAAGCATCAGGCCGAGGTCGGCCAGGGTCGGGTCGCCGGCGTGGAAAGCGTCGGAGGCGGCGCCGTAGAGTTCCTGGGAAATCAGGCCGAAGTCCTCGGTGCCGCGCGCTTCGAGCATACGCACCACCATGCGGTATTCCTTGCACATGCGCCGCATGATCTGCCCCACCGGGCTGAACTGGCCGAGCCGGCGGGTGATGTCGCGCTCGATGTTCTGGAACTCCAGCTTCACCGCGCTGGAGTCGAACGCCAGCGGGCGGTTCTGGTACCAGGCACGGTCGACTTCCGGCAGTGCCTTGCCCTTGGCCTTGAGGAAAGCCTGCTTGATGTGGTCGTCCCACTTCACGGCGTCGAGCACTCGGATCGGCGTTTGCGCCGCGACGATGCGGTCGGACAACGCCCGTATGGTCTGCTGGTACTCGTCCAAAAGTGCTCTCCTGATGATCCCCACGACGAACCGATTCACCCTCGGCCCCCGCTGCATAGTAGCCGGTTGCAGGCGAAAAAAAACCGCCCCGGGGGGCGGCTTTCATTTCAACGCTGCGGGCGCATCAGGCCTGTGGGCGCATGTGCGGGAACAGGATCACATCGCGAATCGACGGCGAGTTGGTCAGCAGCATCACCAGGCGGTCGATACCGATACCTTCACCGGCAGTCGGCGGCATGCCGTATTCCAGAGCGCGCACGAAGTCGGCGTCGTAGTGCATGGCTTCGTCGTCGCCGGCGTCCTTGTCGGCCACCTGGGCCATGAAGCGCTCGGCCTGGTCCTCGGCGTCGTTCAACTCGGAGTAGGCGTTGGCGATTTCACGGCCACCGATGAACAGCTCGAAACGGTCGGTGACGTTCGGGTTGTCATC